>Ga0214545_1007601_pt1 | contig 17975 bp, 14 predicted proteins | sample CNSS4metaG_FD_160064 | JGI IMG/M metagenome (GOLD analysis project Ga0214545, IMG submission 160064) | Root nodule microbial communities from cowpea collected in UCLA plant growth center, Los Angeles, California, USA - CNSS4 | ecosystem: Host-associated > Plants > Roots > Nodule | place: USA...
AAATGTTCTTTGTCTTCTGGAGGTATTGCTCCCCATGACGGCCAAGTTGTCATAAATTGTTGCTTAATAGACCGTGTGATGGCCTGGGAAGCAACTCTAGAAGGAAGAAACCTGCATATTCATTAAACAAAAGTCATACAAAAGAACACAAGTTGTAATGAAATAAATTTTTAACTTGATAGAAAGTATTACCCTCGATTAAACGGTTCAATCATGGGTCGCTCATGAAGAGGAGGGTCAACATCAACAACATCAGTAGTATCTGAGGTGCCAACAATATTAGGAGAAGGGACTGATGATGGAGAAGGTATAACAATATTGTGCAAAGCACCAGACAATGAGGGAGAAGGTTCTTGTAGATGAAAGATGGGTGGTGGTATGGGTACCACAGGAGGGGGTGGTGTGGGTACCACAGGAGGGGGTGGTGTGGGTAACACAAGAGGTGTGGATGGGGATGGTGATGGTACAACAGCTGGAGAGGGGGACTGTATGGGTGCACTATGGGTCCTAGTGGCAAGGGGTGGAATGGATGTGGATCCTACAATGCCAGGAATCCTCAGAACATAGCGGGCCTTTTTTGGTGGCCTCTTTTCTTCACGTTTGACTGTCTCCTTCCCTTTATCAGGATTAGATGAACCTCCGAATGTCATTGAAAACTAAGTGAAATTTAAATTATGAGAATATGCTAAAGAAGTGGAAAGCTTAATCATGTATCAATAAAATTATAATCTAAAATTTGCAAGAAAATGAAAAGCATCATAAATATTTAACTAATACACTTGTCATTCAATTAAGTCATAATACAACTCTAATTTTCAATGCAAATGACTTCAATCACTTCTTTAATCATCACCCTCATCATCATAATTTTCATCATCATCATCATTGTCTTCTTCTTCTTCTTCTTCTTCATCATCATCATTGTCTTCTTCTTCTTCTTCATCATCATCTTCTTCTTCCTCTTCTTCTTCATCATCTTCTTTTTCCTCCTCCTCTTCTTCTTCTTCTCCATCTTCATTATCATATTCGTCTTCATCTTCTTGTCTAGGTCCTGCCAATTCTTCAGGATCACCATCAAAGTCATGCAACCCAAACACACCTTCTACTTGAATTATTTCATTGGCATGTGACATTTGATCAACTTGGTAGGCGATATCCTCTTCTACCTCATTTGAATCAATTCGACACTGAGGTTTGGTTTGTATTGCAACACATCACCCACGTTTATCAATACGAAATGCTGGATATGGCACATAATACACTTGTCTAACATTATTTGCAAGAATGAATGGATCAAATGGTTGGTATTTTGAACTTATTTGAAGTTCAACAATATTATACCTAGGATCTACTCTTGTACCTCTTCTTGAAGGATCAAATCATTCACAATAAAAAACAATAACTCTCTTTGGAGAAGTACAAGTGTTGTACTCTAACTCATATATTTTAAGAATGATCCCATAAAAATCATCATAACCACCCTCAATGAGGCCCTTAACGTACACACCATAATTAATTGTTTTCTTTCCGTTTGACCACGCTTTAGTGTGGAACTTGTACCCATTAACAAAGTATATGTGCCATTCTTTGACGCATCTCATGGTCCAATTTGCCAAATCCCTTAGCTCTTGATTTCTAAGACTTAATGGCTCGTTATAAACCTACAAATATTTGACAATAGAGAGTTAAATCAAGTTAACCAAGTTGGTTTCATTAATTAACAAGACCATACTAACTTGATTTTTGAACCAATAAGGAAACTTTGAATGTATGTTGGCAGGAGCATTTGCTTGAGGTATGTGCTCAGCCACAAGGAAAGAACTGTTAAGAGGAATCATTACAATACGTATAAAAGTTGCTTAAAATCATTACAAAACTAGTGATGTTGTAAAAAATTAGATTAGAACATACTCAAGATAATATTTAACTTCAGTGCAATTGATCAACACATGAACATGAGCAGAGTTGAATTCAACATCAGTTAACCAATGAATGGCCTCCTTGCCTGCGTGACGACTAACTTGTTGAAACACTGATAATGTTGATTCAGATGTTTCACTTTGCCATTGTGTATCATTCCTACGATTGCTTGGTAACAACATGAAGTTTTTAAAATAATGAGAACAAAAGTACGTGGTCTCACGATGCAAGTAAGCTGCACAAATTGATCCTTCTACTCTGGCTTTGTTTTTTACAGAACGTTTTGATTCCCCCATAAATCTATATGAACAAAAGGAATACATTAGGGAAGGACATGAACACAATATAGAAAATATAGTAATCATATCACCTTTCAAACGGATACATCCACCTATATTGCACTGGTCCACCAAGCCATGCTTCATATGGAAGATGAATAGGTAGATGCTCCATTGAATCAAAGAATCCTGGAGGGAATATTCTTTCCAATTTACAAAGAATAAGTGGAATATTTTCCTCCAATCTTCTTATTGAATCCCCTTTTAATACTGTTGAGCACAAATCTTTAAAGAAGTGACTAATTTCTATTAGAGGATTCAACACATGCATTGGTAATGAGCTAAACGCAATAGGAAGTAATGTCTCCATGAAGACATGACAATCATGACTTTTCATACCATGAATACTACCTTTTGCAGTATCTACACATCTTGCCAAGTTAGAAGAATAACCATCCGGCATTCTAAGCTCTTTGATCCAACGACAGACTATTTTAGCTTCATCTTTTGTTAAGGTGTAATTTGCTTTTGGCTTCAACAACTTCCCGTTCGTATGTGATTGCAACTCCAAGTCTCTCCGCCGACAATACAAAGCTATATCTCTTCTTGCCTTGTCATTATCTTTTGTCTTGCCACTTACATTCATCACCGTGTTGAAGATGTTGTCAAAAAATTTTTTCTCTATGTGCATCACATCAAGATTATGTCTTAGCAAGTTATCTTTCCAATATGTAAGATCCCAAAAGATGCTTCTTTTAGTCCAATTATGCCATTCTCCATACCCATCCATCCTTGTCACACCACTTTCAAACACTCTTGGAAAATCTTTGACTCTACGCCATACTTGTGATGGGGTCAACTTCGGAGGTGGCCCATCCTTTTCAACTTCCCCTTTCCGAAATGCCTTATTGTTTCTCCTAAACTGATGCTCTATGGGTAAGAATCGACAATGACAATCAAACTAACAACTTTTCCGACCATAAGTTAATGTGAATGACTTAGTGTGCTCCATACAATGCGGACAAGCTAATCTACCGTGTGTGCTCCAACCGGATAACATCCCATATGTAGGGAAATCATTAATAGTCCACATCAAAGCTGCCCTCATTAGAAAATTTTGCTTCCTTGAAACATCATACGTCCAAATACCACTCCACAACTTATTCAAATCATGACATTGTGGGGATATATCTCACTGATTAAGTAAGATATCCAAATACTAACAATACTACAATGTCCTAATTGGAATGCAAGTCCCATGACTATGCAGACCATTTTAGCTAAAATTTTCTTTCTTGTTTTCTTTAGTAGTCTATTTTCAGGTTTTAGAGTCAAATTTTCTTTCTTGTTGACTTTAGTAGTCTATACAATTTACATTCAATTAGGCATTTTTTATCAAACACCTACATACATTCAATTAGGCATTAGGAATCTGTACGTACGAATGCATCACAAAAAATTGAATTCATCTAGGTGGGATGAAGAAGGTCTTTGATGCAAAGCAAATCAAAGTAAAATGTTATAGATATAAACTCCATTGGAGATACAAACACACTTTCACATATCACACACACAAAACAGGAATGACAAATTATACTAAGACAAGATAGGACAACAATATTCTCAATAACAGTCCACAAGACAGATATAAAGTGCATTAAGCCAAACTATATAGAGCACAAATTCAGCAACAAATTACAAATTATATGGGAGAGATTGTTGGCATATATGTGCATAGCATTCATATAAACAACAACACATGAATATACATATATGATCAATTTGAGGCTCTTGCAAACAACACATGAATATATTTATGTACCCACTTACCTCCGTCGCCGGTGCAACAACAAAATTACCACCCTTACGCAGTGCTTTGTTCACGCCAACAAATCTGCCAAAGAATGATATAATATCAAAATTAATTTACAAAATAAATAATAACACCAAATACAAACAAGCAGCAACAACAATACCAAATCTATGAGCACAAATCTGTAACCCTCCTTCATGACAGAAAGAACAATACCACAATTCATAATAGCACAATGGAATGGCGAAAAGAAGAAAAAAATTTGAACTCACAGGCAGCCTCAGCCTCACCGTCAACGTCGCGGCGACGTGAAGATGGCAGTGGCAATTGCGTTCTTCAATCCTCACTGGAGACAGCGTGAACAGAGGTGGCAGCGACGACACCGTCGTTCCGGGCCCTCCAACGGCTGCGAGTCGCAGCGGGTCACGACGGCTTTGGCTCGATTAGGTTCGCCGTTGGTGTTCTGGCCTCTCCAACGGTTGCGGTTGGCGTCGGCAGCGGGTCGTAACAACAACAGATCAAATTAGGTCGGCGTTCTGACCTCTCTAACGGCTGAGGATGGTCGGCGGCGGGATGTGACGGATCAAAGGGGACACAGCACAACACTGGTCGAAGAACCGCGTTGGGGAAAATTTTGGGGAAAGTGGCTGGGGGAAACTGAGATGCTGAACTTATTTAATCGACCAACGTACCGACGGATATACTGACAACTTAATCCGTCGGTAATGGCCAAAAGGATTTACCGACGGAATTATCGACGGATGCTTTGTCTGTCATGAATTAACTACGTAGTTCTGACGGATATATCTGTCGGTAAATTTAACACCGATATCCATCAGTAAATCCGTCGGTAATGGAAATTTTGCGATAGATAAAAATCCATCGGTAATTATCTACCGATAATCCACGCTATTCTTGTAGTGTAAGTAGTATTAATTTGATCACTTGACAGCGTTATCACAAACGAAATATGGAGATGGTTCTGACAGATCAAAAGGTAATGTATCATTCCATTGTTTATATGCATTATATATTTTGTATTTTAGAAAAAAATATATATTTAATGTTATATGCATGATTATGCTGGTCAGGGTGATGTTATTCTTGCTATGATTAAGGAGGAAGACATTAGTACGTGGGAAGACAAACTAAAGGAGGGAGAAAGTTATATAATGCATAACTTCAAAATCTTAAAGAACAGAGCTCAATATAGAATTTGTGATCATCCCTTTAAGCTATTATTTATAGGAGCAATCTCTATACGATCGCTACCAATTGCCAATATACTTGCAAAAGTTTGTGTCGCAACTGAAATCGCGACGGGACGGCGAACCAAAAAATTAAAATTTGTAAACAACAGAGTTTGGAGTCTTTATCATAGTTTATTGTGGAAACTATGGAAAAACCAAAAAAAAGATAAAATAAAGTCTGCGAAAAACCATATTTTGGGTCCGGGAGTCGGTTACGCGTGGGAAAGGTATTAGCACCCCACAATGCTCGTCCTAAGACGGTACCGTTAATTAAATGTGCAAAAGTTATGTGATTTTTCAAAATATTTATTTTCCTAAAAATAATAATAAATGAATTTACAAAAGAAACAAAAATATTTTTTTGGTTTTTTGGGCCCGACTAGGATTAATCCTCGCTCCTAAGTATCTCCATGATGAAGAATCAGGGTTACGTAGTTCTTTATGGAAAAAACTCTTTGGAAAATTATTTGAAAAATGATTTAATTTGTTTTATAATTTTGAAAACCTTTTTATTTAAATTATTTGAAATAAATTCTTTTTTTTTCTAATCTTTTATTTTTTATTTTTTTAATCATTTATAAATTTTTAATATTTTTTAAAGTTATTTTAAAGTAGTTGTGGATGTCATTGCGACGTGAGAAACCAAATAGATATAAAAGAGTAAACAAAGAAAGTTATTTTTTTATTTTTCAGATCATTTGTATATATTTTTTAGAAAAAAAAAAACAAAAGTCTAAATGGGATGTCATGCAACACGAGCGGCCGAACAGACACTAAATAAAGGGGAAAAAAATATTTTTTATGATTAAAAAAAATGAAAACTGAAAAAAACTAAATCAAAAGATGAAAGAATTGAGAGAGACGTACCTTACAAAATTTTCAATCTCTCCACACCTTTTCTCTTTCCTTTTTTTTTGTTTCCTTTTCTAATATTTTGTATTTGTTTTTCTAATAGAGATAAATATGAAAGGTGTCTGTGTGGGTGGTAATGAGATGAAGGGAGAGTGTAGAGAATGTTTTCTTCTCTTTTTTCTACCTCCTTCAATATGTTTTTTTAAAGAGAGATAGAAAAAGAGGTGTGTGTAGGAGTGGTGATGAGAAAGAATTAGAGAAGTATATAGAGAATTTCTTTTCGGTCTCCCCCCCCTTTTTTTTGTATGATAGAGTGCATATTTATACTCACACCTTGCAATATCAATGCAATCTCAGTCTTAATTGTAATGAAAAATATAAGGAAGGAGTTGGTCATGATAGCAACACATTATGAGAATCAAATCGCAGCAAATCAGAGCACAAAATCAATCTAGATCATTAATATTGATTCTAACCGTCAACAAATCAGAGAACAAAATCAATCCCAATTAGTAATATTGATTCTTAACATTTGAAGATATTTTGCTTCTAATCATTACAATCATATCACTAATTTCTCTTTCAGAAACAAAGGGTATAAAATATTTGAGTTGTTGGGCTCATGAAAAGAAATATGATAATTAATAACAAATTGGACCTTTCCTTCCATTTTCTTTTTTTATTATTTTTTTCATCTCTCTTTTTTTCTTTTTTTTTTCTAAAATTAAACTTTGAAAATCTTTGAAGAAAATTTTGTTTCACATTTTTTTATTTTCCATTAACTAAAAAACTTTATTATTTTTTATTTTTTTTTGAAAACAAATTTATTCACCCGGACGAAATTGGGTGTTGACAGTTTGGAAGTTCAAAAGTATAAAGGATATCATTGATGGGCAATATTCTGCAGATTTGTTGGTTTGTAAGTTTTTTGTCATTCATTCATATATACTTCTAACACCATGGACGTTGATGTATATGACGATATTACACCAGAATTTTTAAATTCATTGAGAACATCAGGATTACCAAACCATAGTATCAGACTGAAGGTTAGGACCCCAATTATGCTTTTGAGAAATTTGGATCAATCTGAAGGTTTGTGTAATGGAAGTAGATTAATAGTGACTAGACTTGCAAAGCATGCAATCAGTGCAAAGATTATAACTGGAAAAAACAAAGGAAATAAAATTTACATTCCACATATGTCTATGTCACCATCACAGTCACCTTGGCCATTCAAGATGATTAGAAGATAATTCCCAATCATGTTATCCTATGCTATGTGTCGTAACCGGAATCGCGACGGGACGACGAACAAAAAAAAAAGGAAACGGGTTTAAAAAAAAGATTTGGAGTCGCCACCATAGTTATTTCTGAAAAACTATGGAAAACCATAAAGATAAAATAAGTCTGCAAAAAACCATATTTTTGAATCTGGGAGTCGGTTACGCCTAAGGAAGGTGTTACCACCCTACAACGTCTGCTCGAGGACGATACCTTTAATTAAAAATGCAAAGTTGATGTGGTTTTCAAAATGTTAATTTTTTCCAAAAATAATAATACAATAATGCTAAAATGAAACAAAAATATTTTTTTTTTAATTCTTTGGGTCCAACAATGATTGATCTTGGTCCTACGTATTCTCATTAAAAATGAGAATTAGGGTTACGTAGTTTTTTAAAAGATATTTGGAAAACATTTTGGAAAATGATTTGATTTTTTGAAAGTGAACCTGACAAGGACTGACCTTGCTCCTACGTATCTCGCAATGGAGAATCAAAGATCACGTAGTTCTTAAGAAGATATTTGTTTGAAGAAGGGTTGACTTTTTAATTTTTTTAGAACTTTGTATTTTTTTTTTTGTATTTTTGAATTACTTGAAAATATGTCACACGACGCGACCGGTCGAACAGACACTAAAAGATAAGGAAACTATTTTTTGTATTTTTTGAAAATAAGTGTCACACGGTGCGGGCGACCGGACAAACACAATAAAGTGAAAAAGAAGATTTTTCACTTTTTAGATTGTTTTCTATTTTGTAATTTTTATAATTTTCAAATATTTTGTTTTTTTAAAAGAAAAAAGAATAAATAAAAATATGAAATTTAATTAAGAAGGATAAGAGTGGAATACAAAAATATAATGGTGCATGAATAACGTAGGAGGTGCATGAAGTAAATCAGGTGTGTACAATAAAAATGGGAGTGCAACAAGTAAAATATAAAACAAGCCCAAAAGTGACAATAAAATATGCAAAGGGAGTGGGGTCAGTAAACATGGTGGTGTAGGAAGTAGTCAGGGAAGAGTAGTGGTGTTTGCAAGCAATAAAACCCAAAACAAAAATACAGAGCAAGGGGAGTGGGAATAACATCCAGGGGGTGCACAAACGAAATGGAAACAACACAAAAAATAAATAGAGGGGTGCAAGAAGAATTATGGGGGTGCAAGGTGCAGAAAGTTTGGTCAGCCCATCTTCCCTTTAACAAACAAAAAGAAAACCCTAATTTTCATTTCTCTGAAACGAAAGCCATTCCAACAGAGGCCTGCTCGCTGTCGCTTCGTCCTGCTTGACCAGAGGCCATTACCGGCGACTCTCCGGCGACGACTCATCTTCCATCTTCTTCTTCCGCTAGACTTTCTCTCTCGTCATTGTCCACCAAAACACCACCTTTGTCTCTGTTTCACCGTGCCATCCCGCGATTGGCTTGCCAGCAATGCCAACCGATGTCAGAGATGTCGACGAGAACCCAAGGGTGCTCGTTCTTCGTGCTCCTTCATCTCAGGTGTGACATAGAATAGCTTCTGCGCGAGCACCATTCCACTCACGACTGCGCGACCCTGCCATTCGGAGACCATCATCATTCAGCCTATTCGAGCTTTGACTCGCCGACTCTCTGCTTTCTGATTGTAGGTTGAAGGTGATGGAAGAATGGGGAAGAAAAAATTGGTGTTGGATGAAGGTGCGAATATGTGATTAAATATGAAAGCCGAGATGGATTTTGGCTTATTTATGTGTGAATTGCGTGTTGGTGGAAGTGAGTATGGTGAAAGGTTAACGGGTGATGGATTTTTGATGGGGATGGATAATGGAGGTATTCATGAATAAGCTGGAAATCAAGAAGAAAAAGAAAATGGTTATGGTGGTTACGAGTGGATGAAATGTGAAGGAATTGGGATCTCACATGTGATGAAAACATGAATGGGTCTTTTTTGTTTTATTAGTTGCAGGAGAGGATGAATTTGGGGTTAGATGATGGGTTGAGGAGCTTGGTTTTTGTCTATTTATTTTTGTGCAGGATTAAATAACACATTTACAAACATGGTGGATATGGTGAGTAGAGGAGACAACATGTTTCCAGCATTCAAGTAACATCACTCAAGCACGTTTCCATAAAACACAACTTTATAATGAACAATCCAACAAATAAATAATGCTATACTAACACCACATCAGTTCATGCCAACATTAGTTATGTTCATGCTAAAGCGTTCAAAAGTGTACCTCTTATAGATCCTCTCCAATGCATCTGGCAGTAAGCAGTTCCTTCTCATTGTTGTCACTGATTTCTATTGCTCTCCTTCTCTCCTGTATATTTGCTTTCTCTCCTTTTTTTTTCTTTTTAAGATGTGTATTTGGACTCTCTTTTGTAGTAACGTTTCCCCTGTATTTGTTTTTCAATTTGATTCCCCTCCATCTATGTGGTTCATTATGAATTCCTCAGGCAGAGGCAAATAAAAAATCCAACTTAAAGTCTCTGATCCCCTGTATTTCTTGAGCCGTGCGAGAAGTGGAAAGGGTGGTTGCTTCATGCAACTTAACCACCCTATCTCCTATCCACTATAGACACCAACTTTTCATTTTAGTACACTAACTAATAGTAGGTCAAGCTAACGCATGGAGACAAGCACCAAATGGGGAAAGGCCTAAGAGTACTGAAGTTCATTTGTTATTGAAATAATCTACTTAATGAAAATATAAATTTGGTAATATATATTTTTAATTTATTCAAAATTTTTGGTTATTGAAATAATCTACTTAATGAAAATATAAACTACTGGAAGAAAATAATTTAACAATTACGAGAGACAATTAGTAGAGATAATTAGTAGAGAAAATCAGTAGACGTACTCAATTTAATACTAAATAATCAGGTCTTCATAAATATACATGCCAACATACCAAAATATATTAATGTTGACATACAAAATATTGGAGATGTGCAAATCATGAAAACGAAAGATAAAGAAATTGTTCATAGGTCCCATACATTTGTTTCAGACACCAAAATATTAACAAACACTTCCATATCCTAAATCTTCAAAATATGGATCACGTTCTTTTCGTTATTCTCTACCATAAATCTTATACGATCACCAACAGCCAACCCATTTTCCTTACAGAATTTCTTCCAACCACATGTGAGATAACACTCAAATGTACTTCCGCCTGTCCAACAAATTTTGAAGTTCCAGTATTGTGATTGCCCATTTGTCAGCACGTAGGTTTTTCGCCTCTTCACCAAGCATTGTTTTACAAACTTCGCATCCAAATACTACATTCAAACAAAATGTTTTAAAACAACATAAATATAAATGAAAATTATAAACACATAACTATAAATATAAACCATACCAAAGAAGATGCTTGAACATCATACCTACTTAATATTTTCTCACAATCAGCAAAACCAACTTGAACTTGGGTGTTGGAAGCATTGGCCAAATCTCTCTTATAATACATTTCAATTCCTTAGGCCGAGAAGATCTTGTGAAGACAGATATTGTTTCCTACATAATTTAAATGTAGTAAACAAGGAGAACTCAACCCATAGAATGAAACGTACCGACAAAAACCAAACAATACCATCCTCCCAGCCTCATCTATGTCCACATATATTTCAAACTTGTGACAAAGGATCATACAATTTGACCGAATCGTTAAAGGAAACTTTATGCTCATAAAATATTTGGAAGTGATCGGGCAAAGTTAACAAAAATTATCAAAAGAATCAACAAAAAGCCAATATTGGCAACAATATCTATAATCTACACTACAAATTATAATAAAACTGGACTAAAGTTGAATACCGTGTTTGGGATGAACTGCACCCTAAATGCTTGGAAAAACCTTATTGAGGACAGAGGGTTACATGCAAGAGCATTCTTTCTTCTACTACGATACTCAACATCATTCCAGTCCAAATTGAACACCCTTATGCGAAAGTATCGAACACCACATCGTTAAGATCATAAAACCTCATTATGTCCTCAATTGCACGGATCTATCTTTGAGCAAGAAGAGTTTCTTCAAACTCTATATTGATCACGTTTTCTTTCGGATCACTGAAAAAGTTTGTCCCCATGATTTTCCCCATTGTTCATAAAAACCTTCTTCAAACTCTAGACAGTCCTGTGATATAGAAAACCACAACGATCCATAAAAATAAAAGCTTTGTACAAAAAATAAAAGAGATGGTTGAAGCAGACGATCATAGAAAAATTAAAACTTTGGTCCAGAAACTAGGTCTACACATGAAACACAAAAAAACTTAAAGAAAATGAAAGATGCAAAGGGACAAACCTCTGAGGGTTCCATGACCATGATGGAGTTCTAGTAGAAATTGGTAAAGCTAAAAGGCTTCAAAATAGACATTTGATGGTTGAACCCTGCTATAACTGGTGTGGATGACTCATTTCCTTCTTCCTTTCTGAACAACCACAACCATAGTGATCCAACTTTCTTTTAAGCAAACTAAATGAAACGTCTGCACCAAATCAAAATGTCCTGGCCATATATATCAACATGCTTCACAAATATCAGTCTGTACACGTCTCGATAAGACATAATAATTCCTCATTTGCCACCATCTCTTCATATTTTCATAAAAATTTTATTTTCAATTTAATTATATTAATTGTACCCAAGAAATCATGTTTATCTTAGTAACAAGTGGTCTTGATGGTAATAATGTTGCATTAATTGTATAAACATGCACAATTATTTTCATGCTCTTTTAGCCGCGTAATCATCTATCTTATATTATAGGTAATATGAAAATGCTTCTCAATTATAATTTCATATATTCCATATTATGAAAACTTAATTTATTATTCTTTTCATAATATATATATATATATATATATATATATATATTTCCCTTAACACAATTTATAGTAGAAAAAGTAACAATATATATTATGGATATGTTTTATAGTATATAAATTTTTTATTATTTTTAATTTAATTTTATCTAATATTAATTAAAAATATGTAATGACAAATAAAAAAAATAATTGGTGAAGAGTTACATCTAGAGATTGTAAAATGAATTTTAATCCGTTAGTTAATCTGCCTCGTCTCAAATTCATCATTCAAATATACTTAAAAAAACATAATATATAATAATAATTAATTCTTTGTAATTATATTAATTATATATTTATTAAATCAATGTCATCATTACATATACTTAAATTACAATTAAAGTCTTCAAAATCATTTAATTATAAATAATTGATTTATAGATAATAATATTAAAATCTGTTTTCAAAATAACAAAATTAAAAAAAAAAAACATGATTTGTGCGTATGCATGGGTCTCCTACTAGATATCCATTAAAATTAATAACAACTTCAATATATAATTTCACAATTTATTAATTTTTATCTTTTTAAAAATAGGTCTCAATCGACGCAAAATTAAAATTTGTCTGTCTAAAACTTTGATATAGTTTGATCTTTCAATATTAAAAATAAATGAGTATAGTAATTTTAACCCAACTGCGATAAATATTTTTGACCTATCAAACATGTTTTATGATGATTTTTGAATAATGTTTTAATATGTTCTAGCTCAAATATCACCATGAAAGCACTGTTTAACAAACTCCAAAAAAAGAATTAATGTCATTAGGTTAAATGGACTATATCTATTCAACTTTAATATTTGAGGACCAAAATATATAAGTTTGTGACATGAACTAATCCCAATTTCGCATCCAAGTTTATGACTAAACATATTTAACCCTTTAAATATATATAAATATATATATATATATATATATATATATATATAATCACTGTACAAGAAAAAAATATACAGTGATTGGAAATTCAGTCATCTCTAATTCATAACACACACACACACATTGTAGGAGTAGGCTAAAATAATGTTAATACTAAATGTAACATGCTGGCCGGATATTATTAATTAAAAAAAATAGAAATAATCAGTGGCGAATCTTCAAACAATATTTTGGGTGCCAAAATTTTGGTTGAATTATTCTTTAGTCAATTTTTTCATCCAAAAATATCAAGTTGGCCCTTTAATGTTTTTTAGTCTCAATTTGGTCCCATTTTTTAAAAATTAATGCAATTTGATCTTTTTCGTTAAATTTCTTGAAGCACAGTAATGATTTTTAATCAAAGTTGAAACTAAGATTATGTCAATTACACCAACAAAGCAAACCATCTTTATCAACAACTTCAATTTTGATGAAAAATCCTTGGTTCGATTCAAGAAATTTGACGAATAAAGGACAAAATTGCGTCATTTTTTCAATAATCGGACCAAATTGAGACAAAAAAAAGCTAGAGGACCAACTTGATATTTTTGAACAAAGATAAAAACCAAAAGGATAATCCCAAAATTTTTATATAAACTAGTCAAAACATTGTATTTAATTTTTTTTATGATAATAAAAAATAATAAAATTACAATTATTGTAATTATTATAATTATAAAATTAAATATAAATAAATTTTATATTTTTACTTTAATTAATTTTCATTTATAATGATTAAATTTTAAAAAATAAACAAATATAAAAATGGTTAAATTAAACAAATAACCATTTAAAAGATAATATTAATAAAATAATTATTTTTATTTAAAAAACATTTAAAAAATAAAATTAAAAAATAAATGTGAATAAAAAGACTTTTCCTTTTATATATATATATATATATATAAATGTATAAAAATTATTAGAATATTAAATATATTAAATATATTAAAATATTAAATTAAAAAAATGTATTTAAAATCATATATTAAATAATATAGATAAATGTAAAAAAAATTGGGGGGTCATGGCCCCCTTAGTCAATAGCAAGGTCTGCCACTAAAAATAATTATAGTATTAATATCGTATTGAATAAAAACTATTTTCCAAAACGGGGAAAAATTGCAAACTTCATTAACGTGCCATGATTAAAAAACATAAGTTAAACTCAATGTTTACATCTCCAAAAATTGAGTACAATTACTATTTACAGAACATTAAAAATGATCCATAAAGCTTTTCCTATCCTGCCCTTCTTCGGCACTAAGCGTCACTAGCTCCACTTGAAACATCATTTGCTTCCGTGTAACGAGTTACACGATAATCGTCAAACACAAGCAGATAGGGTGAGCTTAAAAAATAAACAATTACATAACCAAAGTAAAGTTCACACACACCCCCTCGTCGAAGAACCTCTATCTTTCGATTCCAGAAAACATGACCGCCACCATGTTCATTCACGTTCTACATCCCTAGATGATGACCTTAAGATAATCCTTGCTGCCACAAGCCATAACTCGTGGTTCCACCACTACAAGCCATAACTCGTAGATACATGTGCGAGACTACTTTTACAAACCATCATCCGTAACACCAGGTAGAGTTCCCAATACGAACCACAATTCGTATTCTCAACATAAGATTCATAACCTCACTGGCCACAACTTGTGATTTGCCTAATCAAGTGAAGCCCCTTCATACATGTCACAACACGCATACTCACATCGGTTTTCCAATATCATCAGGCCACAACCCGAGATCGCTATGTGTTTATCCTCTATTCCGATCCATAACTCAAGGAAAGCCTCAACAAGCTCCATAGTTAAGGTGATGAGTCCATCTTCAAAAGAAAGGAAGCCATGCAGAATTGATGGCACTTCCATGGAGAAGGATGAAGGTGCAGAAGCTAGAAGATGAGAGGAGAAGTGGTGGGGCAATGGTGTTTGGAAGAGCTCTCAAATGAGGTTGGGCCAATACTCAAGGAAGGAGGGTAGAGGAAACCAATAAGAAGAACTCTAGCCTAAGTTGATTCACAAAAAGAGAGAAGTTTATTAGAGTCATCTCAACAAAGTTTCTCTACTATACTCATAAAGTTTCTCAACAATTTATTAAAGCATAGGTTGCCGCTAGGCGGTGCATCACTTTTTGGAAAAATTTCCGATTGGTACTGTACTTACGCGAACCATAACTCCCTAAAATTCAGTATACTCGCCCAATCTCCATTCCCACCATTTGTTAACACATTCGACTCCACATACCGTTGATTAACAGTCAGTTGCATAGAAAATCACCACCAATTGCAATCCAAATCATGCTACCCAAAACCCCCCAAATCAATACAAACCCTCATACCTAAGAAATCACTGATTCATTCAATTGCCCTAATCACGGGTTCACAACATACAATTTGTATATCAACACAGTTATTCATGGTGTAGAGACTCTAACGACCCCTAAAATCCCCAGATAACCCATAAGCATATCACACAAAGCACACTCGCATGCGTCGCCTGGCGGTAGTTCATCACCGCGAAGTGTTTCTTAGCAGCAACCCAAAAACTGGTTACTTTTAACATGAGTCGTCTGTCAGCTTTGAAGGCCCGTTAGGTAGTTTCTAGAAAATTTCTAGAAATACAATACAATCCAGAAAAATGCACAAACAGTCATCCAAGATCAAGAATATTATTAAAATAATTAAATAATTAAATTAGCACACTAATGACATCCAGATGACTTAAACTTGAGTCCTCTCATAATAGTCAAGTACTCTCGACCACTTGAACTAGTACTATTTCTTGTCATAACTCCCCATGTTAAATTCCATAAAGATTCCATTACCCTCATTTATATTAAATAATTATTTATTTAATTATATAATTTTCTCGGATCTTACACTAAATCATTCAAAGTAAGGACTTTTAAAAAATGAGTTTTAAAGGTTTTTTTCAGAATGTGAGAAGTTTGGCTAATGCTCAATTTCTTAATATGTTGAAGGATTTCCCTTTTTTCAAGTATATAGAGTTCAAAGTATTATAGAAGTATTATTAACCATCCACGATTTTACTTACTTTATGTAATTAGTATTATTTTGCCTATGCATGTAACATAGTTTTATCATAGGTTTGATGTGGTCTCCATATTTTTTTTTCTATTTATTTTTTTAATAAAATATTCATGTAATGAGCTTATTTAGAGAATCCACAATGCTCATTCCTAAATAAAATTCAAATTAATATCGCACTAGCTCATTCATAAATATCTAAAAATTTTATTTAACCAAATACATATTCTTCAAAATTATTTATTGTTTTCAAGTTGAGTAACCAAGTTAGTTTTTTTTATTGGTTAAATTATGTCTTTTATCCACGTTTTTTAGAAAAATCTCAAATAGGTCCCTTTATTTTTATGCTCCTCTATTTGGTCCATATTTTAACAAATTTGATGCAATCAGGTCATTTTCGTTAATACTGTACTAACAAAGTTAAAGAGGTGTCATATGTTAGTTCGCGTTTTTTCTTAAAATTTTTAAATTTTTTTGAAAAAAAAAACAAAATTGCTATGTGTTAAGCTAACGTCGTGCCACATCAAAATGACATTATGATGTGACAATGGTAGTGTCACATGTCACTATCACGCCAAGTGTCATTACCTTATTTAACTAGATTAAGTTTATTTAAATTTGTATTTTACATTAACTTTTTTTAAAATTTGTTTTAAAGTTATTAACAAAAAGTAATAATAGAAAAAAAATCAAATTAATTTCAACTTACAAATATGTTAAAACTTGTTTATCAATTGCATTTCATAAAATAAAATAAATGTATCAATTTTTTAATTCTTTTAAAATTTATATTTATATTAACTTTATTTGTAATATTTTATTACATCGTACATTAATATTTTGTTTATTTCAATTTATATTTCAAATAATGTATATTTTTAAAATGTGTAAAATTCAATATTTGTATATGCATGTTTTAGTTGGTTTAAAAATAACAATTTTCACTACTAGAAATTCTCATATTACATGGGATTGTTCTTGCAAATTTATTAAAAAAAAATTTGCAAGACTTTTTTCTGCCATTTTTTTTAAGAATTTTAATTGGCAGGTAATTCCTTCGTAGATAATCATTTCCTATAAAATTATAAAATTTGCAAGTATTTCCTACAAAATTTGTTACGAAAAGTGTTTTATACAAAATATTTTGCAAGAAAATTAGTAGCAATTTCTTGTAAATTTTTTTTTTCACAACAAAATTTGTAAATATTTTCTACGAAAAAAATTTCAAAACAAAATTGGCAAGAAATATGAGTTTTTTTAGTAGTGTTTATAAATTTAATTGTAAACGTTAAAATAACTTTAAACAATTTTATGACAACTTAAAACAATAATTTTAATATTTGAAAACAATTCAAAATAAAGTTCATCGTAAAATATAAATTTAAATAAACATAACCTTGTTAAAAATATGTAATAAAAATACCAATTTTAATAAAAGATTTGTATGACAATTATATAAAAATTAAATTAAAAAATTGAATTTAAATTTGAAGATGCATGAATTGCTCACTTTAAGAAAAAAAAAATTGGTACTGAATTGAGACGAAGTAAAAATATAGAACCAAAATGAGACTAAGATAATGACACTTGGCGTGATAGTGAACATGTCACTACCACAACTACATCGCACTACCGCTGTTATGTGGCACAACGTTAGCTTGACACGTGGTTAAGTTTCATTTTTTCTAAAATATTAAGAAATTAAAAAAATTGAAAAAGTAAAAAAAAAAACTTG
>Ga0214545_1007604_pt1 | contig 17969 bp, 4 predicted proteins | sample CNSS4metaG_FD_160064 | JGI IMG/M metagenome (GOLD analysis project Ga0214545, IMG submission 160064) | Root nodule microbial communities from cowpea collected in UCLA plant growth center, Los Angeles, California, USA - CNSS4 | ecosystem: Host-associated > Plants > Roots > Nodule | place: USA...
TACCATCGGAACTTCCAGTGATGAAGAAATCCGCAGCTGAGACAGCGACATGCGTAACCACGTCACGGTGCATATAACTTTTCTCGTACCTGCATCGAAAACAACAATAAGAAACTGAAGGAATCCAAAGCATTCACGAGATTTTCACTTTTGGAGTTGCGCAATTTCTCGATTGAAGAAACCCTAATTCAAAAACTACGATATTGGCGCGGAAACAGACATGTTGGCGGAGGGTAAAGCGTTGAGGTAGGCATGCTCGAACTGAAGGGGTCGCTTGGGCCGAGCCCGAGGGGCCGGGCCCGGGCCTATCATCGGTTCCTCTTCGCCAGCGTTGGCACCATTCTCGTGTTCTTCCATCTTCAAAACCAGTACTTAGATGTAATTGAATGAGGTAGAACAACAAAGCTTAGTATCTTTCTCTAAATGTAGAAATTTCAAAGTGAGGGAGCGAAATCTTGTTCGGAAGAGTTGAAACACTAGTGAAAGAGTGAAAAAAGACCGAAGCAATCTAAACCCTAAAACGGTACGTCGTTTAATTCTAACGGATAACCCACGTTGGGTTGGGATGTTTTCTTTCTGCACCACCAAAAAAACTCTTCGTCACCACCTACTTCTTGGTAGCTGGCCCAATCAAAATAATGTAATCGATGTATTCATAGGTGTATGAAAATTAAATATTTTATTGTAATTACTCTAAGATGAGTTTATGTTTATCCGGTTGATAAAAAATATTTTATCATATAGGTGTATGAAAATTAAACTTATAAATTAAACAGACTATAACTTTGAAATTGAGAAGAGAATTATGGAACTAATATGTGTAGATAGAAACGCAAAATTTCCTTTAATATTTAATATTATAAAATCAAAATTTTGTTTGTTACGAGAATGTCAAGTATTTATGTTAAAAAAAACAGACAATTTACAGGTATCATTAATATGTTCAAAAACGAATTATTTTAGAAAATAATTAATTTTCTCAATATTTTTTAATACATTTATTTTCTCAAACAGCCAATTTGATTCGAATTTAAAATTAGTTGTTAAACTAAACCATTTACTTTATTTATATATAAAATATAATGTTATATGTTTTAAATTAATTGGATCCGACAAACTTACATGGTTGACAAGTGAGATTATTGAAGGCCATATTTTACCTTTATTTTACATTATACCAGCAATATATTATATTCACCAAAACATGATAACATTTTGTAGTTCTTAACTAAAAAATTATACAATTTATTTGTGATTATGAAATAAAATTTCAATTATGAATAAAAATAATTGTGCAAAAGAAATTAAGAAAAATATTTTTTATTTGACAAATTTTCATTTTAAAATGTCAATAATATTATAGTCATTATTTATTAAAAACAATTTGATATAATAAAATCACAATATATTAAATTACTTTGAATTTTATATTTAATTAAAAGTGAATCAATAAGGTTACTCTCCCCTTCAAACACATTTCAATAAGGTTGCCACACTATTAGACTTAATACATATAAAGTCATCATCCTTAAAATACTCCATATCTCTTGCTCAACCTTATTCCAAAAATTAATCTAATAAAATATTTAAGAATTTGTTTTACATATATTTTTCTTTTTCTTTATATTCTTTCATTTGACTCAATCATACACGTGATATTTATAATTTAATCAAATTTCAAATATTGATGACTTAAACTTAATTGAAATTTCATCAGGTTATTTAAAGTCGAAGTATTATCTATAATGTCATTTCTTTTAAGTAATGTCATTAGAATTTCTTTCGTACCAAAATTAATTGTTTTATTTTCTAATTAAACATTTTGAAGTTATTATTTTGATCTATGATAATATTATTCTTATCTTATATTATAAAGAATATTTTTATTTACTGTGTATTCTTTCTCTCTGTGTTGAACATGTTATTTCTCTGTATTGAACACGTTATTTCTTAGTTGAAATTAATTATGTATTTTTTATGGCATCTGAATTATATTTGGTCATCTAAGTTAGTTTTTAACCAATGTAATACTTAGAGATTATTTACCAACTAACATTAATTTTTTTTTCCATTTTAATGTGAATTTGTCCATTGACCCGAATATGACTACTATATTTTTTGGTTAATGCTATTCAAAGTTTTTTAATAAATATTCTTGACTTCTTTTTACATTATTTAAAAAAAATCACAAGTTATTTCTCATGTTACTTAATATTTGTATTTCATAGGTTAATATTATTATTATTATTATTATTATTATTATTATTATTATTATTATTATTCGGTTGATATTACTTAAAAAAATCAATTTATATATTATGTGTTATAAAATAAATCTAATAGTAGAGGAGAAAAGAGAAAGAAGAATAGGAATGGAGAGAATGAGGAACAATTTTCGTAATATTTATTATGATTAAAAGAGGGAGAGTTTTATTTATAAAAACAACAAATAATCCAAATATATGAAGTATACAATATAAATATTTACATAAATAATAATCAATTATACGATATAATCATATCAATCATATAAATAATATCAAATCAAAATAATTAATTCATAATATTTTTTATGTTCAAATCGATAAAAAGTTTTTTTTTTCTTACTAATATCATAAAAAAAACAACTTTAACTAAAGTTGAACTAGTTTTCGTGTATAGTAGTTGAAAATAACACCGTCATGTTAATTGAGGCTCTTCTTTTTTTATTTTTTTGTCAGCCGAAAAAAATAATAATTCAAATTTATTTCGTTTTGAATTTCCTTGAAATTTGAAATCCTTTTTTAAATGCACAAGTTTAAATTTATTTTTTAATTCCTCATTTGTTATAGTTAGTTATAACTTTTTTTTTCTTTTGTCTTTTAGTCTTTGTATCTATAATAACATCTTATCATAGTTTATGTAATGTATCAATTTTTAACCTTTTAATTTTTGCGTACAAAATAAGCTTAGTTAAAATATTATAAATATAAACATAATAAAATGCATGCAGAGATTATAAGGAAATATTTTTAAATATAAAAACTAAAACGTTATATATAGAGAAAAACCAAACAAATAATAAAACATTTTTTTTCCAAGCAAGCATGTTTAGAAAAATTAAGCGATCTCTAATAAATAAGAGTCGGTCAGTGAGAAAAAACTTAAACTATGTTTATATTAAAAAAATCTGAAAATTTGAAATTTAAGAACAAAATTTCAGGCCACGTATTTCGAAAAGTATTATTCATATATCAATTTTGAAATTTTTGATTATTTTATTAGCATTTTACAAATAATGTAATGCGCTAAGATATCAAAAAATTTAAGCACGCGTAAAAAAAAAAAAAAATTCAATCAAATAATTAATACTAAATAAGAAAAAAATAATCTAAAAATTTAAAAATAGTGTTTCAAAATAAAAGTAACAAAAAATAAAATACCAGAGAACATTCTAGGAAGAACATTCTAGGAAGCACTAAGAGCATCCGCTTATGATATTGTGTGACATTTCATTAAAGCGTTGCAAATATTATGAATTGAAAACCTGCATCATTTCCTCTCTTACGCTAAAACCCTTCCTTCAAAGTAAGCATCCCAATCCTTTTCTTTCTATTTTTCTGTTTCTTTCTTTTAGCACTTTCAGTTCATTTTGATTTTCAATCATTTTGCTGTTCTTTATCTCTTGATTTCATTATAATTTTCTCCTCTTAATAGCGCGTGTTTCCATGGGTCCATCGTCTTAAAATCAGTGTCTGAAAATTTGGTAAATGTTATGTTAGCTGCTCTATTTGGTGTTATTTAATGACCCGTGAAGTTACAGAGTGTTATGATATTTGCATAGAACTGACGCGTGTGAACTATAGTTGTCTGCAACTTACTTCATTGGATACTGCTAGACGACAACATCTGATAGATAGACAGCCATAAGGAACATCATGAATTACGGAACTGTCAATTTTCTTGATGTCTTTAACGTTTGACTTAGAGTAAAATTTGACAACCATTAGCCAATTTGTTATCGGAAGTTAAAAACCAAATTGATTACTGTGTCTCGAACTTGGGGGCCAAATTGATTACTCTGTCTACCGAATTTGAGGACCAAATTGATACCAGAGTCAAGGATTATTTTTCTTGTATGAATCAAATTCATAGGTGGCGAGGGTATCTGCTATTAGCAAGGTAGGTCCAAGCATGAAAATATGCAGATTAGGATGTATTGTTTTGTTGTGAACTTGTGACACAAGCATTGCGTTGAACCTGGGCAATCAGGGTTCATTGTTGATTCAACTTGTAAGAGAGTCCCTGGAAGGTGTTTGTCAAATTGTTTCAGACATATTTCGTCATTATTTTGTAGATAACTTTATAGATGCTTGTATATGGTTTTCTAACATAATATCTTATTTCTTGTTATGATATTGTTTATGCTAGATTTATCTGGTGACACTTTTCTTGAGAGAATTGGTGAATTGAATAACCTTTTTTGTTGGTCCCCACAAGGATGTCAGAACCACCATTTAGACCACGAGAGAAAATTATTGAGAAGCAAAAGTATTTCCAGAGTGTTCATAAGCACACGTATTTGAAAGGGCCATATGACAAGATTACTTCTGTTGCAATACCACTTGCATTAGCAGCATCTTCATTGTATCTGATTGTAAGTTTGTTTGTTATTGATTTTCAGAAATCTTCATATAGACTTTGCAGATTGAATATATCAAAATAGCATTCAATGAGTCTTCTCTTATTTCTGGTGCAGTACATTTTTAACATTGTTTTGCACTTTTTTATCAGGGAAGAGGGATCTACAACATGTCACATGGAATAGGGAAGAAAGAATGACTTACACTTTGTGTTTGATTTCTGTGCTTATATGTTTTGTGCCTTTGTAAATTTCTGTAATTTTCAGACTTTGATCAGCAAAGGAAGTTCAAAACTTGGAATGAATAGTGTTCTCTATTTGGTTGATGTAATGATGTAATGTAATGTTGTGTGTAAATAACTGGATGTTCATATTTACTTTTTGTTTCATTTTCACCAGGTATACCTCAAATAACATAAACAAAACACGTAAGACATGCTATCTTAACAAGAGAGAAGAAAGCACACTTTTTAGTACAGAATAATATCAAAAACATGAATATTATGGAATTAAAAGTAAATATGGAAATTGTTTTCAAATGGAAGACCCGCTGTCTTATTTGTACTTTCTTTTTATCTTTTTAGTGATTTTTCTTATTTTAAATTTGAACACGTGATTTTAAAGTAGTTTATAGTTTTCTTTCTGCGTATTTGCTTGATGTATCAATCAACATAGCCCGTTTGAATTATTACCACATGGCCTATAGCAAAGTTTGTTATCAGAATTTTAATATATCCCAATTTTAATATGAGGTACTTTAATATACCCATGTAAGAAAAATATGAAATATGATTTCAAAAGTGCTTAAAATCTGAAGTCAGAGTGTACTTGTATTATAATTTGAAATATGGTAAAGGGAAAATCCATTAAAATAAAACAATAATTTAATAAATTTATTTTAATAATATATATAAATAATTTAATTAAAATATAATCAAAATATTAGTATAATGAGTTGTAAAATTGATGCTTTGTTTTACTGGGTTATCAAATTATTATTATTGAAAAATTATCACTGAGCGAGTCATTTGGTCCTAGGTAACATTTAGACAGTATATACTTTAAAATTATTTTTGTAATGGTTCAGATATTCGTCTAGATAATATAAATAATGTTATTCTATTTTAAAAGATTATTATAAAAATAACATAACATTTCCTCCTATTTTGTAAGAGTTTAAATTCAGTATAATACAAATGTAAACATTTAATAAATAAATTTATCATTAATGGTTTAAAAAATACCTTTATTCTCCAATTTACATAACAAATTTTTTTATTTTATTATAAAAATAACGATATTGACTCTTTTAATTGTTTTTATTTTTTTAATTTTCTATTTGTAAGCCCCAATTCAATTTTGTGTTTAAAGCCTAACCTCTCGTGGGCCTAAGGCCAGCCCACTAAGGGACCCCCTATACCCCTTTCAGCTCATTCTGTGCCTTGTCTCCTTTACAGAAGCAGGTTCCCCTCCCTCAAACACTTTGTTCTTCAGCAAGGTTCCCTGCTAGGGCACTCCATCCTCACGTCTCCGAGTTAACAAAACTCTCTCTTTTTCCAGGTAAGCTGAGCTTTATAGCTCCTGGTCCGTTCCTTCTCCTTTACGCACTGTTTAAAACACGTGGGTCAAGTTGGGGTTAAGTCTCTTAACTTCGTTTTGTCCTCTTTTTCCACGTTTCAGCTCACTGCCATAGTTCCTAGAGCTGGGGTACTGCATAGTTAGGGTCTGGTTGCTTTTGGTGCTCGAAACAGAGGTAAGGGGAGCTAGGTCTTTAAGTTTAAAGTTATTGTGGCATGCTTATGTTTTGTTCCATGTTGTGGGTGCTTGAATGGTGTTGGAATCGTGTAAAAATGGTTGGCGTATATTCTGGATGTTGCTCTATGTCATTTTTTTGCCTTGCATGTGCGGAACAGTGGGGGAGAACTGATATTCTCGCCCAGGCGAGCTCGTCTCGCCTAGGCGAGAATATCAGCAACTCGCTCAGGGTTCTGCCTCGAGCACTCGCCCAGGCGAGGGGCTGCGTTTTGAGCGACGGGACAGCTCGCCCAGGCGAGACAACCTCGCCTAAGCGAGGGATCGTGAAACTCTCCAATGACCCACTGCTGTAGGCTCGCCTAAGCGAGAGCCCGTCACCTGAGCGAGACAACTTCTCTTGTCTGGGCGACGACTCCTAGCTTGAGCGAGGCTACTGCAGCGGGTGGTTTCAATTCTTTTTTTCTCTTTGTTTGATGGGTGAATTGTGTGATTTATTTATTTACCCCTTTCTTTCAAAACCTAAAGCATGTGAATATATGTGGTTGCTTGAATCTTCTGAACTAAAAGTTGGTATGTTGGCATGAATAACACATGGATTTTGGTTGGTTGAGAACTTGCATGAGAATTGGATGTTTTGAGATAAAGGTGGTGGATATGGTATAAAACATGAATTTGGTGTGTGATAAACGTAATTCCATGAGTCTCGTGGGGAGACCACGTGGTGGTGTGTAGTGTATATATTAAGATATGGATTCAAGTAAGGAGTGCATCCCGAAGCTCTAAAGGGTCAGTGAGTCTCAAGTAGAGCAAACTGACCAAAGTGGTGAGAGTAGCGGGAGGCCCTAGTCTCTGGCAGGATAATGACCTTAGACGTTTAAAGGCTAACCTTGTGTGTGGTAGGGTGAAACCCATTGGCAATGGCTCTGCAGAGCAGTAGAGGCCACCACAAGTGCGAGCGTCCGATGAATCCGATCTTAGTATATTTATCCGGATAATTGAGTCATAGTGTCCTGCTTGTCTGCGATAACATGATTCTCTATGCTCACTGTATTGAAATGTTTGAACTGTTTAAGTACTTGTTTGCTATACTATGTCAACCTTAAATTACTCTGGCTCACCCTTTCTTTGTTGTGTATGTTCTTGCCTTGATTCTTTTCTTTTTGCAATGATCACCTTACGGTGGGAGCAGATGGAAATGCTTCTGGAGGTAGGCCTGATGGTGGTAGCAGTGCAGCTTAGTGGGCCCATTGATGTGGCCCTCGGAAGAGATTTTATGGCCTTAGTGCCTTTAAATTCCAAGTTCTCGGGGCTTTTCTTTTGCATAACTGTGAATCCTTTTATTTCTGGTTTGGTTATGACATGGTTGTATGCCTAGGTTCCCCTTTAAGTACTCCTTTGGATGACTGTAACAGATACCTTTCCATTGATTCCTGTTCGTTTGATTGCTCTCTTAGTATTATAATTTTGTGATGATTTACTTAGTAAATTAATCTATTAAATTTGGGTCGTCACACTATTGCCATTTCAGAAAAACATTAACTATTAACCAAACTGATTCAAATTGTTTTAATGATATCTACAATTATATATTGATATATATAAACTAATAATATATTACTATTAACTTAACAAATAAAAACAGATACACATAACACGTGTTTTTACTTTTTTTTTATAATAAAAAAATAATTATTATTATGAAGTTGAAAGATAATATTTTCATGTTAGAGACATTTTTTATTGACATACTTTCATAGTCTACATAATGTTAAAGACATGAAGGTAAAGTAAACATATTTTCATACTTTACTTGCCGAGTTAGAGATGTTAATTATAGGTCTAAAATCGAGCTAAATGTGTTTAATTTGTGTGAGCTGCATATTTAAGTTGTGACTAACTCTACATAGTGTGGAAAGAATGCTTATATAGAAAAATTGTATAAAATGTCTGATTATATGAGTGTGAAAAGAACGTTGATACACCAGTGCAGTGAAGGATAATGCCTACGATTATTTTCGATGTTAAACTATGGTTAATGAACCGTAATATATCAAGCTGTAGTAAAAAGAAAGTCCTTTAGAATATGGTTTGATAATATACAGTTAGCAAAATTTCATAAAATTTATGAAATGCATATTAATATATATATATATATATATATATATATATATATATATATATATATATATATATATACTAATAAACTATTAAAAAATTATTAATTTTTTTAAATTGTCCAATTGGACTATGCAATATTTAATACACGTAAATTATTAATAGCATCTCCTCTTATATTAATTTTAAAAAATATACATTTTAAAAAAATGAGCTAGTACATATTTTTCTCGAAGGGGAAATTAAGCCTCATTCAACAACAATTTTGAACAAACTAAATTTAAACATATAATTAATTATTTAAAAAAATAATTCAACATATTAAGCCCAAAAAATATATTAAACAACATATTAACAAAATAATTATTTCAAATAATAAAAAAACTCATAAATTTTTTAAAGCTAGTAGTCATGAGAGAGGAACCCAAACCTCCCCGCTCTACGAACCTCCCCGCTCGTAGTCCTGCTCTAAGAACCTCCCGGCTCGTAGTCCTATTTTACGGACCTACCCGCCCGTAGTCCAACACATGTGATCCACCAGCCCCGTACATCTCTGCACGTGGCATCTCTTAAACGTGAGCACGGAACATACGAACCTACCACGCGAGAGTAACTGGATATGAATCTCCCCGCTCATATCATCACATGTTAACCACCATCCATGAACCTACCCGCTCATGGCACAACATCTCCCGATCCAAGCATCATCGCTTAAAAGCCACGTACACAAGTCATAGACTGCTTGATTTTCGCCCGACGCAACATCCAGCACCGCCAGGCGAAACAGGCCTAGACCGCTTGGCGGTACCTTCCCGCCGCCAGGCGCGAGCGTTCTCCAGACCCACTGTTTTACAGGCGCCGCCTGGCGGAGCACACCTTGCCGCCAGGCGCCACGCGGTGCAGGGACCCTTCCTGCTGTTCCTATTGCCTGACAGGTAGAAGCAGGCCGCCAGGCGCCATACCAGAAGCTCCCTGCTACTGGTTTTGGCACCCAAATTGGTTGGTTCTAAAATCCAGAATGCTCTAAGATGTATTACACATTTGTTTTATCGGGGTTTGTTAGTTTCCAGCCATTACACCCTCACTTTAACTTCCTATCTCCCATGCTCAAGATATTTCATTCTTACCCCTTGACTCACCAATGGTCTCTCCTCAAGCATAATTGTCCATCCAACTTAAGAAAATAGCCTAATCCCTCCCATTTGGCTTACTCCATCCTAGAGACATAGTTCTTTCATTCCATTTGTCATACAACTTCTCTCAATTAATTTGTTAGCTTCACTGCCATATACCCCCACGTATAGCTCATATGCTTATGTCAAACCCATTTAGGTACTTTCTTTCATTCTTCTATCAATATTAATCATCACACCAGTACCCAAGGCACACCTTTCACTACCTAAATACCACTGTTCAGGAATAATATCAAACCTCCTCATAACATACTCCACTCGCACTATACTGCCATGAGTGTTGTCCCACACAATATTGCATAATCACATGTCTTCTATTTAAGCTTATAAGTCACTAAGGACACCTAAAGCCCATAATTCATAATCACAAATATTTAATAACACAGATGCAAAGTACTAGGCTTCCAACCCTAAACTATTAACTAATGTTATCATTTCCTCTTTCTTTCCTTAACACGACTTTCAACAACCCATCACATAGTCATACCATCAAATTCAGCCTCCAAATTCAATACCAGGCAATAATTCACTCATGGTTTACTGATCCAATTTCCTTTGACATTATATCCTCTAATTCGTACATACTATGAACCATAATAATTCAATTTGGATTCTACCCATTCCAACACCCCAACTCTATCCACGATAAATTATAAAGGGTATTCTCAAAGCACCAACATACCCCAATTCTAACAATTTCATACTATTAACACATAGCATCAAACACAAGATCACAATCAGAAGTCCCAATGACCCCTGCGCACATAGCAAATCAAAAGAAACACGCGAACAGCGTCGCGCCGCCTAGCAGATCTTCATCGCCGCCAGGCAGTTCATGGCAGAACCAAGAACAAGGCACACCTTTGATGTGCCGCCTGGCGGCAAGGGTTGGGCCGCCAGGTGGTTTCTAGGAAAAATCCAGAAACCCCAATAAAACACTGCAACCAGAGTGGAAATCATGCAATTGCGATCATACAAGGTATAACATAGCGATTGCTATTAAAAACACGCAGAAACAACTCCCCTTACCTGAATTCCTCACTCAAAATTCGAAATTGATGTGTATATTCAACCCAAGGACTCTTTTAGTCGTGGTTTCTCCTCCAACAATGGCTTCACTCTCCAATTCTTACTATAATCCCGCACCAGTCCACTAAAATTCCTCTGTCTGAGAGTTCCCACGCAGTTTCAGACCTTTCCTTGCCTAATCTCCCCTCTCTCTATCTTAATGCTCACTTAATTACTCCATTACTCCCCCAAAACGAAAAATTAAATAAAAATGGGTTAATGGTTATTCAACCCTCTTAATTGGAATGTTTTCCAGCCCCCTAATCTACCTCTCTTGGCTGCTAGGGTTCCTAAACCTTTCCATAATCATACCAAACGAAAATTTGGCAAAAAAAAAGTAAAGTTTTGTTCTCAACAAGATTTGAACCCACCCACAACCCATTGATTACCAAGTCAATTGCACAACCAAACCAACCAATTCATATTTATGATAATTCTTACAAATTTTAGGATTTCATTATCACATCTCACATTCAAATATGTCAATAAAATAATGCACAGATTAAAATAACACACAATTAGCATACATAAGACTCAAACCCAAATCCTTTCACACAATCAAATACTCTCGACCATTTGAACTAGTACTTTTCCACATCATAATTCTCTGCATTAAATGCCTTAAAAACTTCTATTACCCGCATTTATTAAATAATTATTTAATTAATTATTTAACTTTTGTCGGGTCTTTTATACTGGTGGTGGTGGCTGCGAGGACTCTGACATGCATGTGTGGTGTCATTCTCGATGGGGCATAGTGATTCTCAATTCAAGAGAGAGAAAGGGGGGAGGGAAGGAAGGAAGTCTCGTCGTTCCTAAAGAGGAAGGCACTATCGACGCCGACAAGGCTTTAAGTAGTTGGTCCGACGACGTTGTTGGGCACGTTGCGAGGTAACGACTTTTGTCGGAGGCGGTAGGGTCGAGTTGCTTTGTTTTGATGGATTGGCCAGAAATAGAGGGTAGAAGAAGCTTCCAGGCGCAAAGGAGAAAACAAACAGTGGCACAGACGCCGACGATGGTGATGCCCCAGGTTGCTTGTGACGATGATGGGTGGCAGTAGAGCTTCTTCAAACTCCCATAGTTGTCACGATTTGAATAGGGGTTGAATAATGGAGAAACAAACCCTTCTCACTTAGGTAAAGAAGATCAATAGGGGTTGAATTATGGAGTACATTTTTCTTATAACCATAGTCTATACTATATAGTTAATTGATATATTTGTACCAACGATATAAAAAAGTATTAGAAGTTTAATCACAGGAATGTGGCTGTCCAAACTAGTATAAGAGATGTGCTGGTAGAAAATTACCTAAGATTTAATTATAGGATTACGGGTGAGACATGTATTTATATAAGAAATTGTATTACGGATTTGATGAAAGGGTTTTGACTTCATCAATCCGAGTGAAAGATACACATATGAGTGAGAGATACACTAACTAATAAATTATATCAAATATTTAATCATAAGACTATATGAATTCATTCATATATGGAGTGGGAAACATGTCCATAAAAAATGATTTTGTAATTAATAAAAATTAAATCTTTACCCTTAATAAAAGATTTAGAAGAGAATAAGTTTTTTTTTTATTTGTATGACCAAAAATTATTTTATCAAGACTATAGGATAGACGTCAAATGTTTTTTTACAATATCAAAGCATCCCTAGACAAACCCAATACATGTCTACCCACAAAAGATATAAGATATAAAGAAAAACAGTTTTATAAAATAAAACAGGTATAAGTAATAAAATTATACTTCATTGTTTTATTATAAACTTTTGAACCTTTATGTATAAATATAAATGTCAATACAAAATAATAGATTAAATATGTTTTTAATCCCTTAATTAACTTTTAATAAATTTTGGAATTAGTCAATTTCAAAATTTTAGATCAATTTAATTTTTCATCTTTCGAAATACGTGTAAATTTAGTTCTTTTAATCAAAGTTTGTTAAATTTATTTGACATTTTAAGCGTATTTTATAATAGTATTTGACTTAACATTAAATGAAAAATGTGTTAAACAATATAAACAACTCAAATACAATCCTGAAATGCGTATGAAACATCAAATAAACCCAACAAAATTTGATTAAAATGACTAAATTCACATATTTTGAAAGATGAAGAAATAAATTGTTCTAAAATTTCAAAATGAACTAACTCTGATAGTTAAGGGATAAAAACATATTTAACTCTAAAATAATTAAAGATTAAATTTGTATGGGTATGATTATGCGATAAAATAGGAATCATATTATTTTGGACTCACTCAAAGCTTCCAGATGAGCGAAGATGCTTGCACATGTGTCACAGTTTTCTCATTGAATTCAACCGGCCACATCTCCGAGAGGACCACCTTTTTTTCTAAATGTAATGACCACAAACTCCCCCTCCTTATAACCTTGTCTCTTTTATGACTTTCATTTTTTCTAAGTGCTTAAATCTTTTCATTTGTAAAATTCAATCCAAAATTTAGTGATGATACCGCAATAAGCCATTTTCTACTAAACCTTTTCTTTTTATTTTTAAATATAAAATAATTTGGAATAAAATTATTATTTTATCATATGCCTCATGCATGTCGAAAAATTGAAAAGTGTTCATGTAACATAGTGATATACTTTACCACATTAAAAAATATGTAAATTCTTAGATATATGTATATTTATTAATCACACTTGGAATTGGCCAAGTTGGTCGTGCTATCCATGATTTGCATTTAGTTAATTATTATTATTTGTGTTCTCATCTTTGTCAACAACACTGCCTGCTATATTACGGTGGTGAAGAATCTGACATTTTTTAAAATTCCTTCATATGAGTTTCTTTGAAGCTCTTTACATTATTGTCGAACTCAAACTAAATTCTAACTAGGTAAACCAGAAAATGCTCAACTTATACCTATTAAGCCTCTGAACATATAACGACGACACAGAAATGTTGCATGCTACGTATAATCTGCATGCATTCTTATGCTGTTAATTGTTAATATGTCCAGAGAGTGAGATCTGTTTCACAATCAACCTCGTCCCAATCAAAACTCACCATAGAAGGTGGAGTAATGAGAAGACCCTCTGCCATACTATGTAACAAACCTGGCATGTTATAAAACGCCTCTTCGTCAAAGAACACTGATTTCTTAAACTCCTCAACATCATTCACAACCGAACAATTAGTTTCAATTTCAACCCTTGAATCATTTGCAGAGGATGAAGAAGTGTTAGTTGAAAGAAAAACCTCGGAAACTTGTGCTGCAGCAGCTCGAATATCTGCAGCTGAAGATGACTTTGCAACTGGAAGAAGAGAAACCGAATCAGGGAAATTCAATGCCGCAGAGGTGCCCTTAAGTGCTAGGGCAGCCACGTCATGTGCCCTAGCTGCCATTTCTGGTGTAGAGTATGTTCCAAGCCATATCCTTGATTTGGTGTTGGGTTCACGGACTTCACACACCCATTTGTTACCGTTTCTCTGACGAACTCCTCTATACACTGGATGTCGTGTTTCTTGAAACTTTTTTCTCCCAGCTTTTCTCTTGTGAGAACCACATGGTTTTTGTGTGGGCAATGGTGAATTTTCCGATGGAGAATTCGGGTTGCAGAGTTGGCTCTGAGAAGAAGTAGATGATGGCGATGAAGAGAAAGAGTAGTCATCATTGTTCATGGTTACGTCCACGATGATGAAGAATGAAATAGTTGATGAATGATGAGTACAGATGAAAAAGAAAAATGCTGTTATATATAGACTGAGAAGAGTAGTACAATTTCATGTCTTTTAAACCAAACATGTACAAAAATCGAAAGAGAAAGAAAGATATGCTACAGAACCACCAGGTTGCGAGGAACACGTGCTACACAAGGAATCAAATGTTCATGGCCAAAATTTGAAGTTAACTGAAAAGGACATAATTATTAATTTTGTACAATATATTGACCTTGAATTTGAAGTCTAAAATTTGGTTCATGTTGGAAACAATATGAATGTTAATTGACATTTATACGACAAAGCATTAATCAGAGTCTCGTATCTGAGAATGATTTGGAACTGTACAAAGGACAGCATGACACACGTTGCAACTTTTTGTTCTTTACAAAATAATTTGTTTGAAACATCATCCTATGATAAAATTAGGTACACTTAGTAGGAGTTTAAAATTTATTTTTTACTTGTTAAAATTTAAGAATATAGAAGTTTGAAATTTAAGGATATTGAAGTTTAAATTATGATTATTTATTATAGTGTCTAACACTATTATAATTTTAGTTAAACCGTCCAACATTTACCTTCTATATTATATGAGATTTTGTCTTAAATGTCTTCACAAATTTCTGTTAGTTTTTTTTAATTATATATTATATTTTGTCTTGATATATGTCTTATGCATATAATTGTATTTTTTTTTCATTGTAAAGTTTATGTTGGGATATAAATGACAAAAAATACAGGTAGATGTGAATATTTGTAGATAAAATTGACGACAAATAATTAATATTTGTAAATATTTATTATTTACGGATACCAGATATTTTAATAAATATTTATAGAGATATCATATTATTCATATTTATGAATATTTACTGTCGACAAAAAATTAAAATTAAAATTAATTTATATATTAACTTTAATTAAAATTAAAATTTAATTTATATTTTATTAGATAAATTAAATTAAAATTAAATTAAAATTTTTTTTAATTTTCTTTAAATTTTATTTTAAAATATTTTTTTAAATATTCACGTATATTTACTAATAATAAGTTCTACAGTATTTTACAGTATTTTTTTGCAGATAGACATTATTTATAGAGATGTCAAAATGGGTTTCAACCCGTGAGCCAACCCGGCTCACCACGGGGTTGACCCACTTAACCCACCAATTTTTCTTTTTACAATTTTTTTTTAATTTATTTAAATTTTCTTTTAATTTTTTTTAAAATTTTTAATAATTATTTACTACTCCTATTATATTTGTTCACAATTTCATATTTTTAAATGCTAGAATGTTGCTTAATTATATTTGAATAGTTTGAATGTTTAATTAATTTGATTGTCAAGTTATATATATGTTGATACTTTAATTTTTAACTATAATCTTTATAGTAAATTACTCAAGTAACCGTCTTACAAACAATTTTTTTCTAAATTAGCATGAAAAAAATGTATAGTTTTTTTATTTATATTTTGTTGAATAGTATGACAGAAAATTTGTAATATTAGCCATGCTTTCTTAGACTAATGGATACTTTTTTGGAAATAATTCTTCATATATTGGTGGTGAGCATGATCAAAACATTGGTTATTGATTTTACTATGATTGTCATCTCATGGGTTACTTAAAAATTTATTTAAATATTTGAATACTAAAAAAAAATAAAAAATTTAGGTGGGTTGGTGAGCCAACCCACTTAACCCACCAACCCGTGGTGGGTTGAGTCGGGTTACAAAATTTCTGGCTCACCAGAAAGTGAGCCGGGTTGGGTTCACTCATTTTCAACCCGGCTCGTGGTGACCCAACCCGTGTCACTTTGACATGTCTAATTATTTACACCCTATCCACGTCCCCTTCCATTCCTCTAAAAGCAGTATTCGAAATCATTAAAGTTGTTGAAAGAAGCATTATGAAAATTTGACTCATCAAATTGTGGGAATGGTTCTGACCACAAGAAAAAGAGAAGTCCAACATAGAAATAGGAAAACTTTCACATTAAATTGGTGTTTGTAAACTTTTTTTTTTTCTTCAAAATCTTATGATAAATGTCAACGCTGTTTGATGATTGTCAATGTTTAAAAATCGTAACTTCTAAATTTGTTGTTGACTAATTAGGCCGAGTTCAGCGCCCAATTTTGTACCAGACTTCTACAAATCAGTTGACTTGTTGTATAACAATGGTGTCTACTCAATAAAACTTAATAATATAATTAAGTTAATTTTCATCATATAATAATATAAATGAATGGGTATGTGATTATGGATAAATATGAAATACACAAAAAAAATATGATATAAATGATATGATTATAATACAGTTAAACATGTCTTTGTGTTAGAGATTATTTATGACATATTAAAACAAATACTGAATACATGTCCAATTTGATAAAAAGAAATAGTGAATGATATTTCATGAACGGAACCTTTAAAGTCAACGAAAACAAATATTACACATAAAGTGTTTCTTTTCCAGTTTTTTCATAAATAAAAATTGTTTTAAAAGAAAAAACACACAATTTTTCTTACAAAAAGTATATGTGTGTAAATAAATAATTTAAACACGCGAAAACCAATTTTACGTCGGTGGTCCTGTTTTTGTTGTTTAAACAATATAACTCCACGTGTGCCATTGACCTTTCTAATCATGAAATGTGTACGCTTTTGACATCACATGGTCGAAGTCAACGTTGACTACTGCATCAAGTCAACTGTATTCTCTACCAGTTATTATATAATAATTATTTTTAAAATATCGGTTTTATTGTTCATTTTTCTTGTAGTTTTTAGGAGAACTTTTTATTTATATTCGTCAATTATGCTTAAATAACACTTTCATGTTTTTACATAAATGTAGTTAAGTTAAGATTATCATAATCCTGACATTAGTGCAAATCAGGCCCATGTGAGCACAATTGAAGTACCATTATGCCCTGGGTTCCCCAACTGGAAGATACATTTTTATTATAAAACAAAATTTTGAATTTATTTATTTTATCAGAAAAATTCTTCAATTAGAATACTAAACATTTTTTTTTAATTGGAGAGGATATATTAGATATCGGGATGGACTGACGGTGAGGACTGAACCTACTTATTACTGGTCATGTTTTAAAACATTCGTTCCATTTTTATTTATATATAAAATTTTGTAATAGATATTTTTTGCTTTTATATAAAAATTTAATTTTAGAATATAATTTAAATAAAATTACACACTAAAACCTTTATTATGAATAAATTTTAAAAAATTAGACAGTTACATTAAAGTATAAGTTCGATTTTGTTTAAAATAGTTTTAATTTTGCAAATCTAAATAAAAGATATAAATATGTAAAAAATCATATTTTAAATAAATTTTCAATAATTAATATTTTGTTATGAATTAATGATTGTCCATTGATTTGATACATTTACTCATATGATTCATTACTCTTTATGGTAAATATTTGTATTAACTAAGTTGATTTGTTTCCTTTATGGATTACATATTGTATCT
>Ga0214545_1007605_pt1 | contig 17967 bp, 11 predicted proteins | sample CNSS4metaG_FD_160064 | JGI IMG/M metagenome (GOLD analysis project Ga0214545, IMG submission 160064) | Root nodule microbial communities from cowpea collected in UCLA plant growth center, Los Angeles, California, USA - CNSS4 | ecosystem: Host-associated > Plants > Roots > Nodule | place: USA...
AACTACACAATGTTTGACTTATTATTCTAGAAAAACAAGGCCTAAACAATGGCCCAATTTAAATCTATACTACTTCCTTCATGCATAATCTCATATTTTAGAGATTTCTTTAGCCCATGTGAATAATATAAAAAGCCCATGATTGACTTGATCATCTTGTGAGAGGCCCATGTGAATCTTTCTCATCATGCTTCTAGCGATTGGGCCTTGATTTGGGCTTGGGCTTGTTGATGTAGTTGAGCTTGGGCTTGTTGGGGTCACATCAGTTTCCCTCGCTCTACGTGAGATTCAATCGGTGGAACACTGATTGGGGAGCTTTTCCGACGAGCACCGCGATAGAGGAGCTTCATCAAGTGGTATTCAAAGCCACTCGAACTTGGACCGCGTTGAGATAAGTCTCTTCTTTATCTCTAGTTTTTCTTCTTACATGTTTGTATTCCTAATTTGCTTAAGTTTGATTTTCTGTGATTGATTCTGTGTGCTGAAAATTTTGTGCTAAAAATTTTGTACTGAAATTGATTCACGCATACTTGTTCTTATTTTTTGAATCAATACTGATGATGATTTTATGTCTAGCTCTCTGATTCTGCAATTCCAATGCATGTTAATTAGGTTTAATTTCGTTTTCTTACCTAGCTTTCAGTTTTATAATCTCTATTTTGTCTTAGGTTTTGTGTAGTTTATTTTATCTGTTGTTGATTCCATAGACGTTGTGCCTGATTTGTGTTTTGCTCAATGTTTAACCATCTGCTTCAGTCCATGTTCTATTTCCATTCGCGTAATTAGTTCCTGTGATTGTATGAGTTCTGAATTTGCTATTAGATCATTAGCAAATTGTCTACAGTGCCAATTGATATTGTTCTTGTTCAATTCTGCTTAAACTGCCTTTGTTTTTAATCTGTGCTTTTAAGTGTGTTATTGTTCTGCACTTTAAAATTGTTGGCCAAGGATTGCTCCTTCCTTAGCACATAATGAGTATTCCATCGCACCTTAATCTGATTCACATTAAAATTTACGTGTGGACACTCATGCTTTGGTTTGTGAGTGCATAGGCTATTTCAGTGCTCTTGTGAAATCTGTTTTGTTGAATCAGTGCCTGGCCCGTTAGTTACCTTTGATGTAGTTTCCAAATATTTTCAAAGTATATGCTTGTTGCTTCCAGTTGTTGTTTCTGTGTCACAGTTCATTTTCTGCTCTGGAAACTTATTTTGATTATTCCATGTTCATCATTGCAACTACATCTGTGGTGGGTTTGCTATATCACAATTTTATTGTCTATGATTAGCCTAGATATCATGTTCAACCAGTTTAATTCCTAGTCTTTGTTGTTGAGGTTGCTTATCTTCTGAATCAGGATTTTCAATGTGCATAGCTTGCTCAGATTCATATTTGATTTAGTCCTGCTCTGATGGCAGTTTAGCATGTTTTGATTGTATTCTCAGTTGTGATATGCAACTTACATTCTCCTATTTCTATTTGGCCACCTGATGCGTGTACAAATCTGCTGCATCAATTGTGTTTCATTGCTCTGTCTAATACTCTTTTTATTGTTGTGTATTGTTTGACATTGTGATGCATGGTGTGGTTGTTTGTCTAGTTCTATTTCCTTGCATCCGCATCAGTTCTGTTGTCAGCCTTCATTAATATCTGAGCAGTGTTTTTGTCAATCATATTGCTTCTTGTTGTGGTCTACCACAATTTGGTACCTCAGTTTGTTCCCTTGCAGTTTCCGTTTTGGCTGATTCTGTTTTATCAAAGTGTTGTCATTAACACTGTTTCAACTTTGGTCTGGTCCATTCGAATGCCATGTTTGCTCTAACATATATGTTGCATGTTATTGTGGTGCCTTGCATTGCCCAAGCATTTTTGTGATTGAGCTTCCTTTGTTTCTTTGTTTGTCTTTCAAAATTTTTTAGTTGAATTACTTGAAATCTGCCATATGCATTTGATCACTAAAATGGAAGTAGTACACTAACACTGTTGTGAGTTGTTCTTAAAGTCTTTGAGAAGTTGCAAGAAAAGAAAGATAATAAGTGAAAAGATTATGCTTTAAAAAAAACGAATCTGAAAAAAAAAATTAATAATGAAAAGTGTTGTCGAACTTTGGAATTTGTTTACTTCCTTAGTGTGCTAAGAGTGTAGCACAGCTCACACAGATACTACTATCATCTTCAATTTCCATTTGCATATGCTCTTGATTCAACTTGTTTTGTGTCTTTTTTATTTTAGTTTTGCTAATCTTGTTCTAGACACATTCCTTAGGTTCTCTATTGAGTGTCATCCTTTGTTGCTTTGCCTTTTTCTTGATTGTCTTTGTTGGCCATCCTTTGAGTTTGTCTATTAACTCTTTCACTTGATGTTGTCCATTTCTTTCATTTGAGTTTTTCTTGTTTTCAGTCTTGGCTATTCTTAAGTGGCAACGCTTCTTTTCTGGTTTTCTTTGCTCTGGACACTCACTTTGTTTGGCAGCCCTTGTAGGTAAAGCCTCTTCTTGAAGGTGGAGTGGTGAGTGAACCTGTTGGGAGGTACACTGTCGAGGGAACACAGGAGTGAGTAGGACTTGAGAGCACCACATAATGTTGGATGGAGTGCACCACGAGAGATTCATTGGTGTGAGTTGGGAAAAATTCCAACACTGGCCGAGAGCTTGAGAGAGACATCATAGTGTTTTTCTTATTTTTTATGTATTTCTGTTTTCTTATCACGATATTTTGGGTTGTATTTCTTTTTTTCAGTTGTTGTTTTTGTTCATTTGGCTTAGGTGGGAAAATGCTTTAGAGCAATCCCATCCTTAGCATTTCATCGTAATAGTTTAAGCATTTAGTGTGAGGTTCAAGGGGTTCCAAAGGCCACTTGTATCTTCACTTAGGTTTTTCGTCTAGTTTATGTTTTCCGCCTTTATGTTTTATGTTTTTATGCTTTCCATGTCCAGGTTTTGTGTGCTTTATGTGTTTGCCATTTATGTTTTAGGTCATCGTGAAATCTAGGTGCAATATGTTTAACACCTAGTTGACCTTCTTTTGGTCTTTACGTTTTCACTCTCTTCACACACTTTGTCCAATTGTTTTCACACAATCTTTTTTCATTTGTATTTTTATTGAGAAGTTTTGTGAAAGCATTCTAGAGATCTCTGGCTAGGAAAGGCTTGGTTCCTAAGCTTGTCCATGTGACTCACATCCCTTTCTTGGGAGAATCTCTAGAAATCTTTTCCATTATTTTCTCTTTAGAAATTCATCAACTTCTTTTTGATAAAAATTGTTTTGCTAAAAGTGTTTCAAAATGAGTTTTTCTTCTAGCTGTATGCATGTAGATAGGCATAATAATGTGCATTTAGGTAGGCATAGTAGTCATGAGTTGCATCATACCATTCATAGTGACATTCCATTCTTTGGGGAAGATATAGGACCAATATTATTTAGAGATTGGATGTGGGATACTGAGAAATTGGTGCAACCAATGTTTAGTAAATATAGTCATATAGACATTCTTAGGCATGTTACATCTAGGTTTGTAGGACGTGCATTTGATTGGTGGCAAGAGAGGCAATATAGAGTGAAAAAGGGGAGAACATCATGCATCAATACATTTTATGAATTAAAAACATGCATGTGGAAACATTTCATTCCCCCTTCATTTAGGATCACTAAAGTGCAACAAGCTAGGATAGAAGACTTCATTGACATTGGGGATGCATTCATCCAAAACATTGCTAAGTTTTCTAGACTAGAAAAAGATTTTAAGCCCAATTTAGACTTGCTCTTGAGTGAACAAAGAAAGAGAGAAAAATACAAGAGAGCGCAAGCTAAACATCAAAAGCTTCGTGAGTTTGAAAAGAAGAGAGAAAAAGAACAGTTCGCGAAGCTTTATGCTCAAAGAGAACAAAAGGAAAAAGAGATAAAAGAGAAGAAAAAAAGGGAGGGCGAAGAAAAGTCCAAAGAGGAGAATCTAAGTAAAGCAAAAGAAGAGAATGAGAGACAAGACTTAGAGGAAAGAGAGAAAATAAGACAAGAGAGTGAGCTTGAAAGACAATCAAAGTGATAGAGTTAAAAATCATTTCAAATGACAAGAGGGAACTCATGGTTAGGGATTTGGTGTTCCATCCTTCACCTATTCCTTCCATTAAATCCCAATTTCAAACGAAATTTTTCCCATGTTTAAACTCTTATCACTTTTTCATTAAATCTTTTGTTTTGTTTTCCTCTCAAAAATTGTGTTCTCCATCTCATTCCCTTATTTCATCCTCTTCAAATTTTTTTGCCACAAAACACTTGGACTATAAAACTCTTTCCAAAATTCATTTAAGTCAAAGTGTCATACATTGTGAAGTGGGCTGGATATCACCTTATTCAATTTTTAAAAGCCCATTTTCAAAAAAATTTCAATCAATTCTACTGCATGGTCATTATGAATTTAATGCCATTTTATTTGATGACTATTGCAGATTTTTTTTTTATCTTGGCGGATTTTACAATTTGGTTGTTGTGAGCCTTTTACAACTCTCTTGATCTGAGGACAGATCCTCTTCAAGGGGGAGGGGATGATGTGATCCCAACAAGGCTCATAGCTTGGGGGCATTGGCTAGGCCCATTCCTTTTAAATTCTTTTATTTTCTTTCATCTTTAATTAAATAAAGGTTGTTCTAATTGGGCTTGTTTTGTTAAATGCAGCCCATTATCCAAGCTGTCCAAATCTTGAAGTGTTGGCATTGGGCCTATGGCCCAATTATGCTAAAACTCTTTCATTCTTCCGTCAAGCACATGCTATTTTCGAGAGCAACATGTGTGGGCCCAAGTCTCCTTTGCATGTGAGAAGCCCAATATAAGCTGCTGCCAGTTTCTCTTTCCATTTCTGTGACTGGCTTGAAGGCATGGGCCGAGATCCTTGCTTCTTTAGGCAGCCCAATAATTTCTGCACACCACCACGCTGACAGCAACCTTACTTCAGCAGCAGCGTCAATTGGGCCTAGCAGCCCAATTCCTTCCAGCATCTGCAACTCTTCTCTCTTCACATTTCCACCTGCTAGCCCGCGTTCACGAGAGAAAGCTCTCTCTTTCACTCCATCTGAAAAGTGCCTCCTTTGTTAGGGTTTCAGTAAAAACCCAACCCTCACGCGAACCATCAACCTTGAGCTAGGGTTCCTTTCTTCCACCATCACGTTTTTAATCTTAGGGTTACCGTTAGTTTTGTTTGTCGTTAGGAACCATTGTTAGACGACATCCATTTCTCTTTTTCTATTTTTCTGGTTGCCTTATCTATAAAAGGCAAGCCAACCATATTGTAAAGAAGCTTTGATGAATGAGATTTTCGATAGAGATCACTCCCTCCGTTCATCAGCTCACCAAACCCTAGATTAGGTTTTAGCCTCTTAGGGTTTACCAAACCAGCGAGAAACCAGAGCGAACTGAGTGATAACCTCCAAAATCGAACCATTCCACTGCGTTTTCCTCGCTCTCCGCGAGATTCAATCGGTGGAACACCGATTGGGGAATAGTGTGGAAACTAGGCTAGGGGACCAGTGTGGAAACTAGACTTTGAGGTTAGTATCCTAGGCTAGGGGACCAGTGTGGAAACTAGACTTTGAGGTTAGTATCGAAACTAGGTTTGGGGGCTAGTGTGGAAACTTGGCTTGGTGGTTTGTAACTAAACTTCGGGGTTAGTGTGGAAACCAGGCTTAGGGGCTAGTGTGGAAACTTGGCTTAGGGGTCTATATGGAAACTTAGGGCCAGAAAAAACAGGGTTTGGGGCCCAGTATGGAAACTAAGCTTTGGGATATTTAGATCATTCATATCAATGAAGAGGACCATCAATTTGAGAAACATCAGATGGACAAATTTATGTTTTATTTCTTCCTTTATAAATAGAAGGATTCGATAACCATTCATATGAGTGAAGAATGTTTCGACTGAAAAAGTGAAAATAGTTTTTTTTTCTTTCAAAAGATTGAAGACGCATGCATGACTTGGTATGATGCATTAAATGCCTTATGTATGATTTTTCCTTTTTGTATTTTTGAAACAAATTTGAATTGATCCCTATTTCATTGTTATTAATTCATGGAATCATTCTACTTTGATTTTTTTTTTTACTTTTTGAAATCATTTCTTTGGTCTAATCAGTTTAGTGACGAACCATTTTTTAGTCATTTCTTTTGAAACATTATTTGCAGGACATGCATGAAATTGTCAAGGGTTATCTCTTTTTAAGACACCTCTTTTAGACCTAGTTTCTAAAAGATTAGTTTTGTGTTATTACACCTTTATCCTTATCTTTATATTTTTGCAAGGAGACCTTTTTCCACCCTTATAAAAGGGGCTCTCCTAGATTATTGTAAGGGTTGAATATTTTAAAGTTATATACTTTATATTTGACCATTTGTGGGATTTCTCTCTTAGGATTGTCGTATTCTCTTTGTCTTATCTTGTGAATAACTCTCAAGTAGCGGCATACACCACTAATCTTGAATTGGTGAGCTTTAGTGACCCCCTAAGTGACGTGCCTGCATCAAGAGCTCGCATTCCCTCTTTTATCTTCCATCTTTTATGAAATTTCTTCCTTTATGTTCTTTTTAATTCACATATTACATGTATTTGAGTTTTTATTTTTGTCTCCTGAGTAATTGAACATGTCTTCTTTAGAGCTCCTTGAAGTGCACCTTCACATCTAGATAACATTGTTATCTTAATGTCCAATAAGAATTTTTATGGAGCTTTCTTAATCATCTAAACACCATATAATGCTAAGCCCTAAAATGGGTCTTTATCATTTAGTAATTAGAGTTTAGGTTATTATGTTTGTCTTTGTGTTTTCATAACCTTATCTTGTTGTAGCTATCTTGGAATGGTCCAAATCAACCTCCCTTACACATAAAACAATGTTGACAACCAATACATTAGATTTTAAAATTTAAACTACATCTAGCTTAGAAGTCCAAAAGTTACATGTTTGTGCATTTGTCAATGTCTTGTTGAATCTTTAAATGTGACTAACTTTTGCTTGAGTCAACTTAAGTCAAGTCAACTAAGGTCAAAAGTTAACATTAGGAAAGTCAACATAAATCTAAATCAAAATAAGTTGAAGAAAACTCCCCTTCTAAACAAGTTGTGTGGCTTAAAAATTTGATTTTTGGCTTTCAAATTGTTGAAAGTATTTCTAGGACACTTGTGATATATTGTGACAACACTACTGTCGTGCATTTCTCTCAAAACAATAGAAGTTATATTCGCTCAAAACATTTTGATATAAAATTTCTATTTGTTAGTGAAAAAGTTTTGGATTATCAAACTCAAATTGAGAATACTGCTATAGAAAGTATGTTAGCAAACCCAGTGACTAAAAGCTTAGCTATTTGACTCTTTCAAAATAGTGTAACCCACATGGGTGTGGTTAAATCTTTTGATGTACTGGGTTAGTGAGAGCCTGAGATTTACACTTTATATTGTTATGGTTTTCATGAGATGTAAATTTATCAATGACATTATTTTCATTACATCTCTTTAAACATATTAAAATATATGAACTATTTTGGGATCACATATTTATTATGTTTTATTTTTATTTTATTTATTATCCATTGTTTATGAAATCTAAGCATATGGTAGCTATCTTATTGGATATTATCTTTGTGATTCATCTTAATATTTTTTAATTAATATTTGTGTTTGTTTAAATTTATATAATTTATTTATTTATTAATGTTATTTAAGTAGAAGAATGTTGTATTTTATATAATTTATTATATAAAATTATTATTCTCTACTTTGTTATTATTATGGATTTATATTAATCAATAAAATTATATTTCTTTTTAGTACCCATTAGTCAATTTTAATAAAAAAAAAACATAAAGAATAATAAGATACATTTTTTGAATAATTTACCAAAAAAAATAACAGTATCATCTCACATGCTTTTTTCAGGACATATAAATCCTTCATTGATTTTGTAAGGCCCACTTTACTTTTCCTTATGTTTTAAAGGTTGTCTTAAAACTGTTGGGCCTAAGGGTTGGCCCATATGGTGCCAAGGCCCCCTTAAGCAGTCAAGAGTCCTCATTCAACTCTCATTTGCAAACTGTTCCCTCTCATACATTCACCCTTTCTTTCAGAATGCTCTATTACGGTTACTCACAGCTCTTGGTCAAGCTAGCTCTAAGCAAAGCCCTTCTTCTCCTAAGTTAAAACTCAGCCCCTACTAGTTATTTTCAAAGTTTTCTTTTTGTATTTTTCCATTAGAGGTCTACTTTAGTACCCTCGTCCCTTTTTTGTGTCGCTGTTCTAGTTCATAGATATGCTCTTGGAGCTACTAGTTTCGTTGGTTTAAGAGTCGAAGTCCGATATTAGCTCCTTTCTAGGTAAGAGAAGCTGGGGTTCACTTGTCTAGTTCGTTTTCTGCTTGCTCTACTAATATTGTATGATTTTATGGTATGTATGCTACTATGAGTTGATGAAAATGTCGTTTTAGTTGTTGGGATTGCGTTTGTGTGACTGTTGCACGAGAGAACATTGGTGAGCACTGGTTTTCTCGTTCAAGCGAGCTGATCCCGCCTAGGCAAGATTAACAGAGGCTCGCCCATGCCATTTCTCGCGAGTTGTCGCTCAAGCGACTAACCATGTTTTGAGCGAGCGAATGTCTCGCTCAGGCGAGAGAAGTCTCGCCTAAGCGAGAAGGAGCTGAAGGCCAATGTTCTTGATGTCCAACTCTCGCCTAGGCGAAAGGAGCTCGCTTGAGCAAGACCTTTCTGCCTGAGCGAGAAGCTGGGCGAGAACGTGACTTGCTCTGTTGCTTCTTTGTTCTCCAATGTTGGCTCTATGTTTGTATTGATCTTGCTTTTAAAGTATGAATTGAGTGATTATGTATGAATGAGATAGTCTATGCTTTATGATGAATGAGTTTAACATGATTTGGATATGCTACATGTATGGTTGGTCAAATGGTTTGAGAATGATGAGTTGGTATGGATTTGACATGGAATACGAATGAGGGTTGGTTAGGAAGGTTGGCATGAACCTTATAAGCATGATAAGTATTACTTGGTTGGTTGAATATGATTTGTGTGCGGTTAGGACGTAATTCCTTGAATCCCTAGGTGAGATTTCAGGGTGGTGCCTCAATTGGTCGAGACGTAATTCAATGACCCCTGTTAGTGGAAGTTCATGGTGGTGCCCCATCTATATAATTTAGTAAGGATTCAAGGTAAGGTTACATCTTGACGCTCTAAGGAATCAATTAGTCTCACATAGAGCGGACTGACTCTTGTGATGAGAGTAGTAGGAGGCCTGAAACTCATTAAGGACTAACCTTGTGGGGGGATTGAGACATTGTACCACTTAGCTCGGTGGTGAGCAGCTCGGGGGCGAGCAAGGAATTCGACCACAAGTGCAAGCATCCACTGAATCTGACTAAATTATACGTATCCGGATGAGTCGTGTCAAGTCTTAGTGTATTGTTTGGAAGGTCATAACATGCTTAGATGATATATGTATAATTGTCTGTGAAAGTGTATATGATTGCATGATAAAACTATTTTTTTGGCTCTAGCTTACCCTTTTGTTGTTTGTTGTACGTCTTGTATGTGTGGTTTTTTTTTTTTGCGATGATCATCAATTTATTGGTGTGAGCAGATACGAGAAACACCCATGGTCAATAAGGAGGTGATGATTCTGTTGCGTAGCCCACCTGAGCTGGATTCTACTGTATTGGGCTTTGTGTTAGGGTTATAGCCAATGTATTGGCTTATCCTTTAAATCTAAATTAATTTACTGTTGAACCTTGTTTCCTGTTTTGTTTTGACATCGTGGTGTGTCTCGAATATTGTAAGGAATAGTGTTTATGCTCCAAGACTGTACTACTATGTTATTTTGTATGATGTTTCCTTTAATTAAGACTATTAATTAAATAGAACGTTACATGATTTTATATATACAATTCTTTTAAACTCATACTTAAATATACTATATTTGTATCTTATATTATTTTTACATAATAATAAATATTTTGAGAACCTTATTTTATATACAATTTATTTATAATTAAATATAATAATATAAATATCTGAACTAAGATGATCATATCTTAAATATTGTATTATTATATTATTATAATTAATTATTAACTAGCTGTATATAAAATTTGAGTGGTGAAATATTATCACTCTTTTCATTATTTGTTAAAAACGTTGTTAACCAATGGCAGCCGAAAACTTCTGTAGTTCTAAACCACACATTGTAAATCAGTTTCTATCTGATGCTTTGAAGTACAATGTGATTCATGTTTCGTCCACGCGGTTTTGGTTCAAAAACCGTTGCGTACTTCATCACTTTCATTCAATGAATGTATCAACCGACCTCCATTTGTCTAGCAGAAAAGGATGACCAAAACTGCTGTTTTCTCTTTCTACTTTTGGGAATCAATAACACAAACCATAACAATGGCCATGGAATTAAAAATAAATTATCCCCCTACCACATTATTTACACTATTCGGATCCTCTAGTTCTGTCCGAACCTGATCTGCTGATCCATAAACCCCAACCCAAACGTTTCGTTGGAGCCGGACAAATTTCGGGCATTCGGGTTCTGCTGAAAATATCCCGCTCCGTCAGCCTGTTGGGTTCTCACAGAGCTTTGAACTTCCTCCTCCGTGGGTGCCCCTGACATGAACTCCATGTGACCAAACGGCGGCACAGAAGGGACAAATAAGTCATGGAACTCATAATTCACCATCCCTTGGGTTCGGCAACCTGACCCGAATTCGGAAATCGAATCAAGATCCGGCGGGGTGACCCAATCAGAAAAGAATCCGGATCCCATCTTTTGAAACCCGAATTTCTCGTCCTGTTGTTGCATTGATTTGATCGAGTTCACACCCGGAAAATTGAAGCACTGATCATCGATCTCCAGAAACGATTCGACCATGTCTTCCACGTGGGAAGATGAAGAAGGTGATGACCCATTGCTGCATTCTTTGGCCCAAAGGTTGGCCTCAACCTTTTGCGAACTCGAGTTCTTCTTGTATATACGACACAAAACCCAATCATCAAGCTACATCACATTAGCAACAGACAAATTTGAATTAATTATGAAACAAACCATACCACAAATGTTAGACTGAAGCTTTAGATTACTAAAATCCGATCCAAAAGCAAAAAGTCGTGAGTATTTTTGCATCTATCAGATACCCAACGAATTACTCTTTATGTACTTTGAGAAAAACAATAATTAGAGAAAAACAATACTTCTGGTTAGGACTCATGAATACAAGTTTCAAACCACCCAAAAACTTTCGATATAAAACAATGATTGCAATTTAAGATTTTGGAGTGGCTGAAAAACAGGGGAAAGGAATGCGATTGTGTTAGTACCTTGGTGGTTCCGAGGTTGTTTTTGCGCGAAGAGTCAAGAACACGATACTCATGCATGATCCAATTGGTTTTGGAGCCTTTGGGAGCTTTTCCAACGTAGAAAACAAGTGCCTTTTTTATGCCAACTTTTCTCCCTTCGGTGGTGATAACCTTATCGGTTCCCGTGGCTTTCCAATACCCAGAACCCGCAACTCTGTTTGGCCGTGAACCATTCGGGTACTTCCTATCTCTCGGGCTGAAGAAATACCATTCTTTTTCTCCAAACACAGCCTTAGCTACAGTCCGTAAACCACATTCAATCAGAAAACAATTAACAAAACTCATTTTTCTGCAAATAGTTATTAACCATACATGCTTGATTTCATATCGATTAAATCAAGTGCCAATTTATAATACATATCCAAATTGAAACTAGTTTTATTACCTTTCAATTTTACATCCAAAACGTGACCAGAGACTTCAAACTAAAACTACTTTTAAAATTATTCAATTTTACATCCAAATGAATTCAAACCGCAACCCAAGTACGCTTTTAAATTGTAGAGAACTTTATTACCTGGAAGAACCCATGGATCAAACTTGTACAAATCAACTTCAGCAATGATTGGAAGAGAAAAATGGTGCCCAGCAACCTTACGACAAAGGTACTGAACCAGAAGCTCTTCATCAGTGGGGTAAAACCTAAACCCAGGAGGCAAACTCAACTGTGCGAGAGGGTCTCTCTCTGGAACTCCCATTTTGCTCAATTTCAAGATCCGAAACTGTGAATAACAATATTAGATAAAACAAAGTTTCTTACTTTTTTTTCAAGCTGTGTTTTTTCTTTCTCTTTTTTCAAGGAATAGGTGGCTGTTATTTATACAGGGACATGAAGGTCGAGACACATGCACGGAATCTTTGTCGAGTTCGGTTTGGGCCTCTGGGATTCCGCCACGTCTCCCTTTGGGATGACGCCACGTTGCACTTTCGAAAAGATCATTATGCGGACGACCTTATCTACTTCTCGTACGGTCGCGGCAATGTGGGTGATTCGGTTCATTGTATACTACTGTTCACAAAAGAAACCTTGGAATATTCGTACCATAATGAACTCAAAATAATCACAACATCAATAGATTTTTTAGACTTTAATTATAGGTAATGGTTTTCCCAAATTATTATTTACAATGCGTAAACACCAGTATAACCAGTATTTATGATTTTTTTAAAAGTAGGTTAAAATTTCTCCATTTTAATGTGAGATTTCTTTTTATGGATACTTTTTTTTTTTAATTTACTTGAAATCTTCTTATAATAGATTCTTTTTATAGAGGATTTTTTATGGGTTTATTGTTGGTATTGAAATTTATATTTTTCCTAATCATGTTAAATGCGCAAACATAAGGCGAACACGCGTCAGTTAATGTGAAAGTGTAAAGATCAGTCTCTGTTTTTTTCTTCTTACATACAGTGAGTGCGTTTTCTAAACTTCTGGTCGTTATCATTTTTCACGTGACGCTTTTCAAGGGTCGGTGGCCACGTGGCAAAGTAGGAAGCGTGAAGAAAATAGGCTGGGGAAAAAATGGTTCTAAATATTTTAAAGTTGACTAATAAAAGTCATTTTTTAATTTAAAATAAAAATTAATTAATTCAATGTAACAATGTTTATCGTTCTAGTTTATGACTAATGTTCATTAGAAAATTGACAAATAATTTAAATTTTTTTTCTTTTAATTATGCATTTTTCCATATAAAAATTTCAAAAATTAAAGGCATTTTTCAGAAAGAAAAAATTCAGCTGTACCCAAATTATTTACATAATAATTTTCCAATCGTATTACAGTTTTATGTAAATAAATAAGGCTTGAACTTTTTTAGTTCATGAAATTTTGTGTTCTAATTCTGCTTTTAAATTGAAAATTATATTTTAGATAAACATATTTGAAATTGAAAAAAAAATTGACAGTGAAATTAAAATATAGTTAAGCCAAATAAATAAAAATATCGCACTCGTATATGGATTTTTTTTATAATTAAAGAATACTACGTGGAATACAAAATATTTCCATCCCTTGTAAAATAGTGTGTGCTTTTACATGACAAAAACAATTTATTTAAACCAGTTACAAAAGAAAAAAAAAAAAGGTAATAGAATTGAACCTTAAAATTCTATCACATCATCAATGACGAAATGTAAAAGCAAAACAATAGAATGTGTAATATGGTTGGATTGCATGTTCCACTGTGACGCATGTCGCATGAAATAAAATTCTATCACGTTGCATTCTTATCTACTTAATTTTTTCCCTTTCCCACTAAGTTGTTTCTTTCACTCATCAACCTCTAAGGGCAAGCTTACAGGTATTAATTGCGGTGGGGCTTGGTGCTTTTCAGTGGTGTTCATAGAAAAGAGAGGTATATTATGTATAATGACGTGGCTGGTCATGGTCAACGTTGCGGAGTGGTCTGATTCAGTGAACTGTTCTCTCTAGATAGGAGTGTTCCAAAGTGTAGTGAACGTGGACACTTTAAGGTTTAGATAGGAAGAAAGAAGGACATACGCATGATCAGATGCATGTCTACGTTGTGGTCAAAACATAAATGTGAAAGAAACGATAACCCAACAAAAACAAAGAGCTCCAGGAAATTGGGAATTTAGGATGAGGATGGGTTTGGCATTAGGTATCACAAAGATCAAGATTATGGTCATTAGCATTAAGTTAGATAACGGTTTGGGATTCTTTTTTAATTTAATATAACTTTTTAAGATTATTTTGTAAATTCCATAAGGGTAAATTACATTTTCATCTTTAAAGAAACACGAGGATACATGATCACCTTTACGTTGATGAATATAATTTATTCTATTTAACTTAACACTTAACTATATATAGAGATTGAAAGAGAAAGACAAACCACAAGCATTGTGGACATAATTAAGCTTATTAATAATTCTACTTCGGATAGATTGAATGATAATTTTGTTATATTTTATATAATTTTATTATATAAAATTATTATTCTTTATGGTGTTATTATTATGGATTAGCATTAATTAATAAATTAATTTATTTGTTAATGTTAATTATATTGCACATAATTTATTATTGTATGGGTAATATATATAATTTTGGTTTTCTGATAACGATCTGTGATGGGTTGGGTTGTTTAGTAGACAGTCTGTAATGGGCTTGAATAATCAGATACTTATTTGAGAGGTCTCTGGTCTCTATTGAGAGGTTATAAAATTGATACCTATTAGTCAGTTTTCAAGTAACAACGTAAAACACTCTTATGTTTTAGAATACCTATCAGAAAGGGGACAGTAACATCTCATACTACGTGTTTCTATGGATCCTTCATTCATTTCGGATACACAAACTCATACTTGAATATTTTTGAATATATTGTATTATTGTATCTTATATATATTTTTTATTTCTATCAAATTTATGTTCACTAATTTTTTTTTCTATTATTTAAAAAAAAATTTAAATGTTAAAATAAAATATATCATCATTTCATTTTTAACTTTGTATTAGGATTTTTTTCATATACTTATATTTTAAAATTTAGAAAGTATGGGTAATATTAGAATTATAATGAGAAAAAAAAACATAAAAATGGTCAGAAAGCCTAAACAAACTCGTTTAAAAAGGCTAACATCCCAATGAACACTTTCCTTATTTTCTTATGTCAATGCTTCTTCTTGGATTCATTAACTTATCATTTTCTTTCTTGGTCCCGATAACTGGTTTTTTCTAGCAATCATTCGATTCCACTACCACGGTTAGTTGCAAAATTGTTCAGAATATTGACAAAAACTACTTTTGAGGACAAGACTAACCTTGTGTTTGGATGGAGCATTTCAACAATGTTTAGAAATTGAAATATTTTGTATTTGAATTGCTTGTAATTAAATTCCATTCATTTTTTAAATAACTTGTTTGGATAAGGAAATTAAAATACCTAACATTTCAATTTCTTGTTTGGAAAAAAAATTGAATTTATTGTGAGATAAAATTTAATTTTAACAATATTTATTTTATGCTTAATTATGTTTTTAATTATGTTTTGAGTTCATGATAAATTTGGAAACATGCTCGACAACCCAGATGGGTCAGGCAAACCCAACTACGCAACCAGATTGGTTAGACCCGACGACCCACCCGAGCTGGACCGACTGGGAAGCCAAGACAGGCTGGGTGGCCTGATGATATAGAGGCCTGACGACCCATACTGCACGATTGTGTCATCAAGTTCGTCAATATGGCCCGATCCAACCCGTCTAGGTCATTGGCCCAATGCTCCAGACGGGTCCGATGACCCGAACGGGCCCGTCGATCAAGACGGGTGCGACGACTTGGACGGGCCCGACGACTTGGATGAGCCCAACAATCCGGACGGGGCCAAATACTAGCGGGCCCGACAACTCGGATGGGCCCAATGACTTGGACACGTCCGATGACCCGGACAGGACCGATGACCGAGTCGGGCCCGAGACTCGAACGGGCCAATTCAAACCGTCAGGTCTGTCCGGGTCGTTGGGACCGTCTGGATAGTTTGGCCTGTACGAGTCATCGAGCCCGTTTGGATCCTCGGGACCGTTCGGGTCATCGGGCTTGTCTAGGTCATCGGGCCCGTCTAGGTCGTCGGGCCCGTCTAGGTCGTCGGGCTCGTCTGGGTCGTCAGGCCTGTCCGTGTTGCCCCGCACTTTCAGGTCGTTGGGCACGTCCGAGTCTTCGGGCTCGTCCGGGTTATCGGGCCTAATGATTTGGAAGGGCTAGTTTTGGTCGTCAGGCTCGTTTGGGTCATTGGGTCTGTCCAGGTCGTCGAGCTCGTCCGGGTTGTCTGGCCCGTCTAGGTCAGGCCCGTCTGGGTCATCGAGCCCGTCTGGATCGTCGGGTCCGTCCGGTTTATCGGGCCCATCTGGGTCGTCAGGCATGTCCGGCTCGTCGGGCCCATCCGAGTTGTCGGGCCCGTCCGGGTTGTCAGGCCCGTCCGGGTTGTAGGGCCCGTCCAGGTCATCGGGCCTGTTTGGGTCGTCGGGCTCGTCCGGGTCATCGGGCACGTTCGGGTCGTCGGGCCCGTCCGGGTCGTCGGGTACGTTCGAGTCGTCGTGCCCGTCCGGATCGTCCAGAATGTGAGGTTGAGTGAGAAGAATTTCAAATTCCACCTATTTTGAGGGTATTTGAATTTCTACTAATTTAGCTAATTGAAATCCTTCAAAAGAAGACTTGCATTTGAAATGCTTTTTAATTTCTCTATCCAAACAAAGCATTTCATTACAAAGAAAACTAAATTCTTCAAAAAAATGAATTGCTTCATTAAAATACTCTATCCAAACACACTCTAAAGGTAGATCAATTACGCGAAGCAACTACTTGCAGGTGTGGTTGGTTTCGATAATTTTTCTTTGGATATTGTTGATCTTGTTTTTTATTTTCCCCTAATCTTGTGATTGTGATTGATTATTTTGGTTTTGTTACGTGAGCCACCATTTGTGGAGTTGAGCGAGGGCAAGAGAGAGAGACATAGTTGTAGGTTATCATCACTTATACTGCTTTCGTTGAACCTTTTCTTGAGTTTCCCTTGGTTGGAATTATAATTCTCTTTGCCACATACAAAACTTCTAATTAATAAACACTACTAAAAATTCACTCATTACCTGCATATTTCTTTATAAAAATATTTTTGCAAGAAATTCATGTATATTTTCCTTTGATTTTTTTTTGTATGAAATTCATTTGATTTTTTATACAAAATAAGTGGCAAGAAATATTTAGAAATTTTGTAGCAAAATATTTTTTTTACATGAAATACCTGCAAAAATTTTTATACTAAATTATTTTGCAAGAATATAATTTAAGATTACCTGCAAATTTATTTATGTATTTGTTTATCATATATCTTTTTCTTACAAATAAACTTTTGCAAGAAATACCTGTAAACTTTTTTATGTAAATTTATTTGCAAAAGATAAATTAAAATTTCCTACAAATTTATATATGTATTTATCATTTTTCTTGTCGATAAAATTTTGTAGAAAAAGTATGAAAAATTAAGAAAATGAAAGAACTCGCTAATGTTCTTCCTTTTTGTTCCTGTAGAAAACAAATAAGATATGTTAGACACAAGTGTTACCTTACTCAGATCCGCTATCTCCTTAGTAGGCTTCCTCCTGGCCGATACATGTCGCTTACAGATATCTCGGTGTGATCGGTTTGGACCCGAGGGGGGTTACCTGTAGAAGAGACTCTGAAGCTCAAGTCAGCAGAATCTCTAAGAAAATCAAATCTCGTGATTAAGACTGTCGTTCACGAGATCAAATTAATACTACTAAACTATAGCAACTTCAGTATTGCTAAGATAGTAGTCAAGAAAATAGAAAGGGTAAAGTAACCCTAAGTCGTCTCCCAACGAACACGGAATTGATTTTTAACAAATTAGTTCTTATAAAACTATACAAATGAGTTAGTCAAATAAAATAAAAAATATAGGAGATTAACATAAACAAAGATAGAAATAAAGTTTAAAAGATAAAAAGAAATAAAAACAATAGTAAAGAAAATAGATTGATTCCATTGCTTTTTCAAAATAGATTCATCATCGGTTATCTAAAGATTATT
>Ga0214545_1007609_pt1 | contig 17956 bp, 10 predicted proteins | sample CNSS4metaG_FD_160064 | JGI IMG/M metagenome (GOLD analysis project Ga0214545, IMG submission 160064) | Root nodule microbial communities from cowpea collected in UCLA plant growth center, Los Angeles, California, USA - CNSS4 | ecosystem: Host-associated > Plants > Roots > Nodule | place: USA...
CCCACCACCTCCTTATCACTAGCCGACAACTCCTCCATTCCCATGTCTTTATATCGAGAAGGATTGCTGGTCCAGCTAAAGGGAAACTTGGTACTCCTATCCGCATTCAAAAAGTGAGATTTACCCCCTTCCTTGACAACGAATTTGAAGTACCCATCCTTGAAATGCTTGAAAGACTAGGAGAAGGCATCCAGTCTGCTGATGCTAGGGCGACTTATCAAGGATAGCCAAGTAACCGGCCGCCGAGGTCTAGTATCGTGAAAATATAAGAAAGCGTAAGGAGTAGGCTCCAAGTATAAAGACTGGCACAGGATGCGGAAGGCCTGCAAATAAGCCCAACTGTTCGGATGCAGCTGTGTGGGTGCCACATTCAACGCCTGCAACACGTCCATAGTAAAATCGTCTAGCGGCAATCGTGCATGAAGTTGAGAGAAGTGACACATGTACATGTAGAAAAACTTTTCGGTAGCCCCTTCCTGCCCGTGGCATACCCGGTCGATAGCGCTGACCCTCTCCAAAGAAACAATGCCCCTACTAACACCCTTGGAGATAACAAGTGTGTAATTCAACCAAGAGTTCAGTAAGCAGGACCACCTAAACAGAGATGATTGATCACGAACATCACCAGCCACCCACCCGTAGCCGCCTTTCGCCGGCCAGTTGCTCTCCTCCAACTCTTCGAGGGGATCCTCCCGAACCTCCCTCACAACCTCCACTGGCATCCCACTGGTACCAACCATAGAACTCGTGCCCTCGTCACCAAGCCGCCTATCTTTACTCCTCTCCAACTCAGTACTCTCGCTATTACTAAACGTAGACATGCTATCACTACTAGACATACCTGGTTTTATTTTTTACGAGAAAATGTCGGTCGAAAGTGGGGACTAGTCGGACAGTATTGCGTGCACAAGATCTCTGGATTCAGAATTCTCGCAAATGAAACAAGTAACCTCCCATCTGTTTTCAAACCCACATTTATAGTCCACGATCCCAAACGACGAAAATCTTCCCGCCAAAATAATACCTTAGACCAATCGACACCATCATTACAAAGGATATGACACCTCAAAACGACGACGCCAAAACTTTTTTGATTTGACAAACTGACGCCCCTTCATCTACCTTCTGACGGTTACAACTTCTTAGCCTTAACACTGTTCACCACACTTAAAGGCTGGGGGACTGGTGTATCACACCTAGCCGGTTCCGCTAGCATATTAACACATATCACCTTTGACCGACAACTCATATCGGACAAGGCTGGGGGACTAGTGTACCACACCTAACCAAACTAGACCAAATAAGTAAACAGTGCATATCAAGGCAGCCAAGTATACAGCCTAGGCCAGCTTAGCATAACCTATACCGGTCTTGACCTAAACTTCTAAAGGGACAACCTACGTAACCCATCAAGACAAATAGCCGGCCTAGACCGACTACTCCAGCATATCTGCTAAGTTTAGAACCTAGGCCGACCACTCTAATGAACTCAACATAATGGAAACGTCCACATCCAATAAACCTTAAGGGCTTGGGTTTGGGCCCTGGCCCACTCACAAGCCCCACCTAGAGCCCAAGTCAAGGCCCAGCCCATGAAATGGTCAAACGTCATTAATGCTCTATAAATACACGTGGACCCCATCATTTAAAGGTACGCATTCATTAATCATTGATTTGACTCTCGGAGAACTTTGACTTACTTGAGCTTCGGAGATTCTTCTGCAGGTAACCCCTCCTGGGTTCAAGCTGATATGTACCAACCAGAAGGAGACCAACCGAAGAGATAGTGGACTACATGGTAAGGTGACGCTTGTGCCTAACTTATCTTATTTGTTCTCTAGAGGAACAGTTAAATTTCATTTATAATAATCTAAATCTATATTATTTTAAGTCTATTTAAATTAATTTTTTTTTGAATCCAAATCCATATTTTAAAATTTTAAGTCCAATTCATTTAATTTAATTGGATTTGGATCGAATTTAGATCAAATCATTTTTTATATTTTAAAATTTTAAAATTAAGGTGCATTTAAACTAATTGACAAAGTAGATTTAAACTGATAAAATCAAATTTAAATTCTATTGAAAAAACCTCAACCTATTTATCTAGTTAAAATGGATATGATTAGATCTAGTCTATTTTATTTGAAAAATCTAATTTAATGATGCAAATTCCTCTAGAAGAGAGATGAATAGAGTCGTAGACATTTTAAATTCATTTTGCAAAGGCATGATATATAGATTAGAATAAGATGTTAGTACAAAAAATGTTGATTTTAAAGGAGGTTTATTATTAGAGGTTAGAATAACCTCCCCTCAAAAATATATTGATGGAGGTTTTCCAAACCCCCTAGTAAGTAAAGGAGGTTTTTTTACAAATTCCGTGTGAATTTTTGTATTTTTAGTGCCTTACCGTAAATATAATTTCCTCCATCTCTTTTCACAATTTTTTTTTTCTTTTTCGAATCACTTTTTTCATTCACTTCTTTCATGACACTTTATTTTTTCTTTTTTTTAATCCTTTCTTTTTCATTCACAAAAACGCAGTTTGCTCGCGTGACCTAGCTTTCTCTCGACAAATCTTCTCGTTCTTTGCAAATCTTCTACTAGGGTTACATAATGTGACATCGATATCAATATAGATGCAATGTTTTTTTACTCGGTGAATTAGTTACGATTGGATGTCAAATTATGCTTTTTAATGAGTCTCTAATCTGATGATCTATTCTATTAAAAGTTGCTAGATGATGGAGTTTTACCTTGTAGCATATTTTATCATTTTTTGTGGCTGCTTTGCTTTCAAGTAGAGGCAAAGAGTGGGGAATTTGCAAAACTCAGATATGGGAAGGGCTCCTTGTTGTGAGCAAGTGGGATTGAAGAAGGGGAGGTGAACAGCGGAGGAGGATGAAATTTTGACCAAGTACATCCAGGCTAATGGAGAAGGTTCTTGGAGGACGTTGCCAAAAAATGCAGGTACAAAAATAATTAATGCCACAACTATTATTAGTGCATCTACAATTTACTTTTCTAGGTACATTTTTGTTGGGTGTGACCTTCCAACTATAATTATTGTACAAGGTTTGTTAGAATGTGGCAAGAGTTGCAGGTTAAGGTGGATTAACTATTTGAGAGCTGATATAAAGAGATGCGACATTTATGTCGAGGAAGAAAAAGAAAATACCATTTTTAAGTTGCATACTTCGTTAGGCAACAAGTTAGTTTCCAGATCATTCTCCTGCTCATTTCTCAGATTAATTCAATTTGTTCAGTTTGCCCATGTACAATGTTGCATCCTTTAAATTTCTCAAGAATTAAATAAACACAGATTAGAATGAAACATAAATTAAGTATCATCTTCCGTAAAATTTAAAGTTCATAAAACTCCTACTTTAAAATGTTATAAATGTTTCACTTTTAACATAACCATTTCTTGTCCATACATCTTTATCATTCAATAGACAAAATGTATATTTTGAGCACAAAAGCACCTCAAACTAATCCATGCCAGTCTTACTAATCAAAATTTTATCAATATCGCTCTACTTTTTATTTTTATTTTTTGTTTTAATTTCATAGTTACACAAACTTGATTTTAAATTTACTAAATCAACGAAATAGAGTCTTAGTTGAAAAGAGAATAGTGAGGAAGAGACTGTGACCACAATTCCTGTAGAAGTTGTTTTCATTAAGCTTAAGTTTTTTATAAGAATTAATGTCTTGTTTATATGAGATGAGAAAAGAGAGAAAGAGACTGTGATAACAGTTATTGTAAAAGTTGTTTTCATTTGTTTAATTTAGACAAACTTTATTTAAAACAATTTACTTTCAGCGTATTAATTCTTGGTTTAACTGGAAAGAGATAGAGAGGAAAAAAATCTTGGATAACAATTCTTGTAAAATTATGTAAAAATATTTTTATATCATTAATATTATAAAATATTTTTAAATATATGAAATAGATTTTAATGTAAAATGAAACAATTTAAAATGTAATATAAGTTGTTTAAAAGAAAGTAATTTGAGATGATGTGGAGAGATATTTTTTAGTGCTGAGAATGTCTGTTTCAAAGAGTGAAGAGTGTTCTAAGTTGAAAGTTCTACTTTAGAGAACAAAAGTAGATACATAATTTATAATGCATGTTAGAAGAGAAAGGTTGATTATTTTACAAATCTTCGTGGAAGATTTCATTGGATACTAGAGAATAGGATCAACAAATCACTTGAGTTGATTTCAGAAAGTGAGAGAGTGTTTTGCTTTATATATTAAATTGGAGTTACATAGCATCATTCACTGTTAGTGTTTTTTAGACAAAAATGGCATGTGGACGGCTTTTGACAGTGTAACGTCCCATTTAATCCATAATCCTAATTAAAGGAAACGTCACACAAGATAACATAGTAGCGCGGTCTTGGAGCATAAACATTACTCCTTACAATATTCAAGGCACACAACGATGTCAAAACCAAAACAAGGTACAAGGTTTAACAGTAATCAAATTGAAATTTAAAGGACAAGCTAAATAGATGGGCCATAGCCCTATAATAAAGCCCAAAATAGCAGAATCCAGCCTAGGTGGGCTACGCAGCGGAACCATCACCTCCCTGTTGACCACAGGTGTTTCTCGCATCTGCTCACATCAATAAATTGATGATCATCGCAAAAAGAGAAAACCACACATACAGGACATACAACAAACAACAAAAGGGTAAGCTAGAGTGGAAAATTGTTTATCATACAATTACATGCTATTTCATAGTCCAAGCAGTATATGTCATCCAAACATGTTATGACCTTTCAAACAATACACTAAGACCTAGACTTGACACATCCGGATACATATAATCTACTCGGATTCAACGGATGCTTGCACTTGTGATGGATATCCCTACTCTACCGAGCTGCTCACCCCCGAGCTGCTCACCCTCGAGCTAAGTGTTACAATGTCTCCACCCCCACACACAAGGTTAGCTCTCAATGAATTTCAGGCCTCCTACTACTATCACCACAAGAGTCAGTCCACTCTTTGTGAGACTAATGGACTCCTTAGAGTGTCAGGATGCAACCTTACCTTGAATCCTTACTAAATTATATAGGTGGGGCACCGCCATGAACTCCCACTAGAAGGGGTCATGGAATTACGTCCCGACCACTAAGACACCACCATGAGGTCTAACCTAGAGGCTCGTGGAATTACGTCCTAACCACATACCAATCATGTTGAACCAACCAAGAAATACTTATCATGCATATAAATCTCATGCCAACCTTTGTAACCAATCCTCACTCATTGACCATGTTGAATCCATACCATCCTTCCAAAACCATGAATAAGAATTGTGCCTCGCTCAAAACAAGAGCTCTCCGCCTGAGCGAGAGTTTGAGTATAACCCTGGCCTGCTTTTGCAAGCCTCGCTTGGGCGAGTCAATCTCGCTTGGGCGAGAGCAACAGATCTCGCCACTGTTTTCCCTGCAACAACCACATTTTCACACCCAAACAACAATACAAGCACTTCGCATGTTCATAGTAACATATAGCCCATACAACACCAAACAAAATCAAGAATAGGCCAAAAATCATTTAAAACCCAAAACCCTAACTTCCCTTACCTGGGAATAGCTAGCAGAATACTTTGACGTTAAGTTGTGAGCAAGGCAGCTTTAGGAACAAACTATAAAGCTGGAAAGAAATCAGAGAAACAGATTCAGGGCAAGCTCACTACGATAAATCCTATCTGAAATACATAAGTATCCCTGGAGGGGATAAGCATGAGCTGAAGAATGACTTACATGGAGCAAGAGAATGTGATTGAGCTATGTTACCAAGGTTGGGGTTAAACCCTAGTAGAGTCTTTGTGGAGAAAATGAGAGGAGTAAGCAAGCACTATTTTGCAAGAATGACTAGAATGGAAAAGGATTTGGCTGCCTTAAGGGCCTTGTACGCTTTATGGGCAACCCTTAGGCCCATTAGATTGGGGAAACCCTTAAAATAAAGGGTTAGAATATAAGTGGTCCTTACAGACAAGTTGACCAAAATATTTTCACATTGTTTACCATGTAATTTTCATTCGAAAAAACTTGCTATATTGCAAGTTACCCCGTAGCTCCATTTCATCCCTTGAGTTATAAAAGACAAGTTTAAATAGTATCTTTTCCTTGACATGTAATTTAATACATTCATTTTATGACTATTCATTTTGTTCTTCTTTTCTATTACAAGAAGTGGCATAACCTGGTAGTTGGTTCAAATTGCTTAGCATTTGCAGGTTTTAAGGCCATGTTGATTTTCTAAATTTAGAGTTTGTTTTGGATGATTTTTTTTTCTTTTTACAAGTTAGGAAAATCAGGTAATGGCACCGAAGGAAAAATGGATTGCAGCAGATTGTCTCTCCACAATAAAAACAATGGATGCTAAAGTAAAGATAAGTTGTTAAAATGCAGACTTTATTTCCAAATACTAAGATAACTAGAGTGTAAATTTGAGAAATTTTTGATTGCCACTTTGGGATTTGGTTTTCTGAATTATCCATCAATTAGGTATGCTTTCTAAATTTTTTTGAAGTTGTTTATTGGAGCTTCTCTACCTCAATCTAATATTTTGATTATTAAAATACAGGACCAAATAACTTAAAAAATCTTAAGAAGCTTGTTGAGCAATTTCAAAAGCAGGCTCCAGTTATATAGTCTTTTCCAATTTCTAGATCAGGGACAATTGTACTGGAGTTTCTAGAGCTTGCTCAGAAATACTGTGTGGTTGAAACCTCACATGTATGAGGGCCAACCTTGCAGCCTTGTCTAGAATGGGACTGGAGTGCCTTGGGCAGTAGCCTTATCAGAGATATTGTAATGTTGTAATAGCCTTGGGCAATAGCCATAAACTAAGTTACGGTATTGAGTAGGCTCTTAGGAATCGTATGTTATGAAACTAATTGAAGATCAAATGGTGCAACTACTTTTTGCCTTTTGGGTTCAAGCCAATATTCCTGATAACATACTTAAAATATTGAAGCTATAACTTACTTATTCATACTGAAACTATTATGCACAATTCAAAGCATATTGCATCCATTGTTATCTTTTGTCTGCAAATGTTTTCAAATTCAGCATCCTCATAAAGAAATGATTTATTTCATTCCTTATAATTGCCGATTTCTATTTTTTTTTCTATTATGGTAATCATGTCAACCCTGATTTGTATGGAGACAAGAACACTAGACTCTTCACTTATTGGACAGTGAGTTATCAATTCAAGCATCCAAATTTTGTCTTTTCCTCTTATTACTTTTGTATTTCTTATTCACTTGATTCAATTAATCCACCACCAAGACAGAGTGATACATATCAAGCTATTGGTTGTTATCATCTCCTTTGCTCTGTCTTTATTCAAATTAACAATGATATAGCTATGGTTGTTATATCCTTTTTTATGTATTATCTCTTGATATTGGACATTCTAGCATGAAAATATGTCCAACACTCAATAAACACTACCATTAGTATTTGGCAGACTACTCCAGTCTTGCGTTAGATTCTTGCATGTTTAATTATTTCCTTGCTCATAACTCATACATGTTTAATTATTTCCCTTAGTGTTGTTGAATTTGTGCTCATACTGATTCATGACTTGGATCTGACTTCTTGGTCTGATATATGAATTATGAAAAGCATTATTTGGACCACTTCAATAGTGGCAACTGAACAAAATAGATGTTCCCCACTAGCACACAATGTCTCATTCTTTTCTTTCCACTCTCTTTCACACACACCGTTTGTGAAAAATATTGAAGCAAGTATTCATCTGAAGAAAATTATATTAGTATTTTTAACGCATGCATATTTGACAAGTTATGAAATGTAGGGGTCTTGGAGGTTTTATATTTTGATATTTGCTTTCTTATACGAATATGATTCATTGAAAGTTCATTTGATGGGTAACCTTTTTAACAAAACGTAGAATCCCTAATCCAAATTAAAGTTTCACTTTGGTAATTCATATGATAAAGCTTTTATACGGTAATCTATAATTCATATGATAAAGAATGTTACTAATTATGATTTTTTTATGATAGGTATTTGATCAAGGGAGAGTTCTTAATGAAGAAACAAATGATTCAGATCAAGATTGATAGTTGAAGAATCTTATTAGACTTTCATTATGTTAGAATTTATAACTATAAGAACAAAGATATTGTAATATTTCACTAGTTTGAATGTTTAAACTTTAATATTTACCTTGAACTTATAGACAATGCTCCTCATTTTTAAGAATGTTATGTAATATATAAACAAATGTCTAAATATTATAATTTTTGTTTTTTATATCATATGTTTTATGAATTATATGCATTCAAAAAGTATAACAAATAAAATTAAGGGAATTTGAAAAGTAAAAACATAACTAAATAATGAATTGCATTGCAAGGTAAAAAAGGGAATTTCAGTACTACTATACAGTATAAATGATTTAAAACTAAATACAAGTAGGTACTACGGGTTCGAAAACATTGGTAATTACTAGGGATTTTAAAATCGTAGGTAAATACCAGGGGTTTTAAAACCATAGGTAATTACCAGGGGTTTTAAAACCGCCGGTAATTATCAAGAGTTTTAAAATCACCAGTAAATACCCGAGATTTAAAACCATTGATAAATACCAGGGGTTTCAAAACCGCCATTAAGTGTTGCTTTACCATGGGTTAGTCAAAACCACTGTTAATCCATTAACGACGCTAGTTTTTCTAGGGAGAAAACAAATCGTCGGTAACTCCTTTAATGTGGGTTAAAACCCCCGGGAATGCCATAAATAACCTCTGGTAAAAATTATTTTTGTTGTAGTGAGTAAGGCTTAACCAACTAAACTTATAATTGACATTATCATGTTTTTATTTTAGTTTACTTTTATGTTTATTATTATTTTATAATTGGTCAAACATGGCAGATTCTGGTTAAAGGTGGTCAAATATTCAAACAAGAGGGGTATAGTTGGAAATTGGATAGAAAATAAGTTGCTGAATAATTAATTAAAGATTTTTTATTAAATATATTTGATATATCTCAAATTAGCAAGGGAAGTTACTTTGGTTGAAAGTAAGGACGCCAACAAATTAATTGAGAAGTTACATTGATTAACAATAATCTTTAGGAAACCAATGATCAATCCTATTTTGAAAAAGCAGTGGAATCGACCTATTTTTTCTTTACTATTGTTTCTATCTTATTTTATCTTTTTCTCTTTATCTCTCATATTTTTATTTTTTTATTTGACTAACTCTTTTGTATAGATTTTATAAGAACTAATTTGTTAAAAATCAATTCTGTGTTTGTTGGGAGACGACTTAGGGTTACTTTACCTTTTCTATATTAGCAATACTGAAGTTGCTATAGTTTAGTAGTATTAATTTGAACGAGTCAACGACAGCGTTATCAAATTTGGCGTCGTTGTCAAGGAATACGGTTAGAATTTTTATCATTTTAGTTCTTATTTTATTTTATTTTATTGTTTTTTTTATCATTAACATTTTTTTCCTTTATTTTGGTTTCTAACATTTATCTTCTTTCTTTAGTTGTTTTAATTTTTTTAGCATAATTTTTGTTTGAGAAATTTTGTTGGAAAATTTGTGAAACTTGTTGGGGAACACTTTGGCTAAGGAAAGATAAGATACTTAAGTTGTCCGTTGAGACATACCTCTTTTTCTTGTAAGTCTACTCAACAAGCTTTCAACTTATTTCTTTTCGGAAAACCTCTTTCAAAAATGAAAAATAGTTTTTCATATAAAAATAATCAACAGTGTGATTTTCAAGTGAACTATGATTATTATCCACAACAACCACGTGATTCATATGCTTATCAGCAACAAATTGTCATACCTACTTCTCCACTTGATTTAAGTAGGTTAACTATACGTCAACTGAATGATCTATATCCTAGATCATCTTTTGTGGAATATGAGCAATCATCATACCATGAGCAATAACCATATTCTGAAGGTCCACCTCAGCCATCATATGTTCCATTTGGTTCTCAAAAACAACAACATGCACCATCACAATAAGTTCCAACAATCAATGGACCATCCTATAAGGAAGTTGTTATATTAATGGATGGACTGAGAGAGAAATTAGACACCATAGATGGAAGGTTGCGAGCTTATTAACGATGCAAAGATATTGAGCAAAAATGGTATGAAAATGATAAAGTAATGTATGACATGATGGGGGATGCAAGTAACAACAACTTTGTAGAATTACTTTGTACTGTTAATACCACCCTCCAATGCCATCCAAGATTTCCTGAAACCATGGAATTTAGAGCACTTCGTCATGAAATAGAAGATATGCTTCTAAAGTTGGCCATTAGAGCTGAACAAATGTCAAAAGATTTAAGTCAGCTAATGAAAGACAAAGTTATGGCACTACAAGAAATACGTGCATTATCGAGGTCGAAATCCGTCGGTAATGCCATAAATCTGTCGGTAATGATGTTTTACCGACGAACTTTCGACGGCAAAAAAACCATCGTTAAACACATCGTCGGTAATGTATTCTTGACGTATTATGAAAGTCCGCTGATAATTTCTGACGAAAGCATTTGTCGACCAAACCGTCGACCATTACCAACAGATGTCTTCGTCGGTAATTACAGACGGCCAAGTCCGTCGGAAAATCCATTCGTTCATCCACTGCTAATACCGACAGATTTATCTGTGGGTAATTACCGTCGAATGTTTCCTTCGGTAATTACCGACGGATGAATCCGTCGATAATGGCAGTGGATGAACGAATGGATTTTCCAACGGATTTGGCTGTCGAAAATCCGTCGGCAAGTGTTTATATTTTGTTTGGGTTTGTTTGCTAGTTTAATATTCCACAATACCTGCATATAGAAATTTCCAACACATACAATCCATCATTCAAACACAGACAATCCAGCATTCCATTGTATCAAATTTTGTATCATCATCAAACTCCATCACAATATATATCACATGACACACTTTTATAAAACAAAAAATAATATGTAGCATAGGAATATGTTTGCCAAATATTACATAGGCACGATCAATACCAAGTAAGCATAATTGTACACAAGTTTATTATGTACATGCTGAAGAAAGTATTTCTTAAGGACATGAAGAGCTAATAATCTTCATAATTAGGAGAAGATTCTTCATTTACATTATTGTCCTCTTCATTATTTGGTTGCTGAGACTCGGGTTGAAGGATTTCAGAGTTCTATTGAGTAGGGTTTGGCTGTAGTGGTTGTGGCTGTTGAAGACGAGCCTGAGCATCAAGAGGGAGATATTGCAGGACTAGTGATTGAAAGGATCGAAACTCGAACCTCAATTGCTCATTTTCCTCCAGGCTGCGTGAAAGTTTTTGCCTAATATTATTGAGGTCCTCAGTATTAGGAGTGGAAGAAGCTGATAGTTGGTTGCTTTCATTTGAACCGGTATATTTTGAAACAAGTTGACCAGCCCCATAAAGTCTTCCTTTCCTTTTTCCTCCTACTCTCTCAATCCAACACCTAGTCATGATATTCTCATCCTTTGTAGGATCAGCCGAGGACTGATATTGTGTTCCATCAAGACATGAGGAAACCTCAGATCTAACTTGAGAAAGCCTAGTCTGAAATTCTTCTTGTAAGTAAAAATTGAACAATTATTATTATGTGGTGGGATACATATATAAGTTTAAGAGTAAATAATATTGAACAGTAAAAGAGACTTACATTTGTTTTCCTAGACCTCTCATTCACATACTCGCCAATACCCTTCCGTATATGTGTCTGTTGAAAGACTTCATCCAGAAACACATGTCGTACCAACTCACGTGCCTGTAACAAAATATGTTATAATGTTAGATTTGATATGATTTCAAAATATGTTATAATGTTATAATGTATGCCAAAATAAATGGATCAAATGGTTGGTACCTTGAAGTGTAAGGCCCACTATTTTCTCTAATTTTTTTTTATTCTACCTTAATTTTAAGGGTCTACCTAAATCAGTTGGGCCTAGGGTTGGCCCAAAGGGAAACCAGACCCTAAACTACCCTAACCCTATTAACTCTTCTCACTTTCAGAAATCAGCCGCCTTACTCTTTTCTCCCAAGAACTGTGCTCTGTTAGGGTTTCAAAGTTTAATCAGATTCAAGTTTAGCTCGACCTCATTTCTGCTCACGTAAGTGTTCTTCAACTCATAGTTTCGTGGTCATTGTTAGGGTTTTTGTAATAAACCCACTTCTGCTCACTATTTCCAACTCGCAAATCTAATCCTAGAGCGGCTATGCTTTGTGGTTCAGCGTCGAGGTCTTGTACTAGCTCTTTCCAGGTAAGGGAAGTTAGATCCTTCTGTATGTTCCATGAAATCTACCTGTTTTTCGTTTATTTCGCGATTGGATGGACTGTGTGTGAATATGCGCTGTTGGGATTACATGTTTGAACTACTTGGGTGTGTGTGTGACTGTTGCACGAGAGAACAGTGGTGAGTGTCGCAACCAGAATCGCGACGGGAAGGCGAACTGAAAAAGAAAACGGGTTTAAAAAGATATTGGGAGTCGCCACCACAGTTATTTTTGGAAAACTATGGGAAACCATAAAATAAAGAAAGTTTGTGAAAAACCAAATTTTAGATCCGGGAGTCGGTTACGCGTAGGGAAGGTGTTAGCACCCTACGCGCCCGCCCAAGGGCGGTACCTTTAATTAAAAATGCAAAATTGATGTGGTTTTCAAAATGCTAATTTTCCCCCATAAGAAATAATAAGACGAAAATGCTAAAAAAAAACAAAAATATTTTTTTTAATTTTTTGGGCCCGACAAGGATTGACCTTGGTCCTACGTATTCTCATTAAGGATGAGAAATCAGGGTTACGTAGTTCTTTAAAAAAAACTATTTTCTTGAAAACGTCAATGTTTTTAATTTTTGAATACGAAGTCTTTTGTATTTATTTATTTTTTAAAGAAAGGGTGCTAAGTACTAAGACGACGCAGACGGTCACATGAGTACTTAAACATTTACTATAAAAGTGTCCAACAACAAACGACCATAGAAACATCAGGATGAAAACGTATTTTTTGGAAATCTTTTGAAATAAAACTTTTTAGAAAAAAGGGAAAGGTATTAAGTACTAACGACGCGAGTGGCCACACGAATACTTATACCTTTATTTGTGAGATATTAGACGACGCGAGCGGCCATACAAATACCTCAAATATGAGAAAAAAGCCTATGAAAAATATTCTTTTAAATTTTTATTTTTTTTCTAAAAAAGGATATTTACTTAAAAGAGATATGCACAATTATTTTTTATTTTTACTACTAGTTTTCAAATATAATTTAAACTGAAATATAAAATAGATTTTAAAAAAAACTAACTAGGAAATATAAAAGACAATAAAAATCAACATATAATATTAGATCCAAGTATAAATTCAAGACGGGACCCACATCATATTTATTATTTAGAAGAAGAAAAACCAAACGTCAAATCAATGCATTTATATATATATATATATATATATATATATATATATATATATATAAATTCTTGATGACCCGTGAGCAACATTGCTAATTGAAGCCAAAGTGATCATGCTATTGAATCTAGTCTAATGTATTAACAAAAACGTGGTCCGTTGGTTTTTAATTGATGGTCTTTTTTATAGGATATTTTATAAAAGCAATGGACCCTACCATTAGATCACAATGAAATAATACCTTCGATACATAACAACAAAACAAAGGAAACTCACATGCGAAGGCATCAGGGACATTAAACTAACAGTATCAAAATCATAAAATTATGAATATCCATGGAACGAAACACATGAAGAAGAAGTGAAGGGCGCCACTTATGCGGACTAAGTTGGCCAAAAGAGAAATACAGATACTTCTTTAATCATTAAGACAAAGCCAAACATGCGCACAATAAATTATTTTGATTCCATGCATTAAATATGGAATGAGTAGTTCAACTGGCAAGATGATAACTACCCGAGTGCACCACGTAAAAGTAGTTTCAACTTCACACAACTCCCAATGCACCAACTCGTTCTATTAAACCCATCATGCAAAAGGTCCCCCAAACAACCAGTACTGACGACCGACTCCCGACTCCCTCCACAAGATGCATATATAAACAATTATTATATGCTTATGAATGCATCAAAAATAGCCCCTCCAACCACAACCATCGAGCAATGCACCCATTGCCCTCAACAAATGCAACAAGAACAAGGATTCCACGTGTGCTTTCAACAAACATGCAGATGAAATATGGTCTTGTGTATGACTAAACTTTAAGGATGCAAAGCAAACATGTCACTAGCCCAAGAATCCATTTACAGTACCATGTAGAAGGGCATCAAAATTTTTTTAGCACTAGTCTCATGGACGAACCTTACATTCACATGGACACTTATCGACATTTAATCACATAAAGTCAAACACGACCCAACCATAAGAAAAAAAACAACATACGTGCAAATAACGAAAATGAGCATCCATACATGCAAGAACACCACATAAAAGGTTAAGCATAAGATAAAACAAGTATGCGATTGCGAAGAAATGTACCAAAACTCCTATAAGTCTAGCAGCTGCCACCTACAAAACCGAAGTTGAGCCTTCTTTTTTTTTATGAACAATGGTTGGTTTGGCAATCAGGAACGTGACAAGGAGGCTTGTTCCTGTCAAGACTGTGGGCCGAGGTTGGTTTGAACCTTTGCCCCTGGAGTTTGCGTTGTTGTGTAGGGATTTAAGGATGGCGGGGTAAACTGAAGAGCTATAAGGAATCAAGGGTTTTCTTTTTTGGAAGAACTAGAATCCTCTCCCTTTTTCAGATGATGGAGAAAAGGGTTTATATTTCTCTGTGTTGATGTCCTCCTTTTTGTGGTCCTCTCTTTCCTCCTCCAGCAACCCTTTGAGCTTCCTCCCCATTATGATTATTCCCAAAAAAATTAAATGACGTTTGAATTTTGTCATTATGATGCCATGGGCAAGTAGTGAAAAACAAAAGATAATGATGGTTTTGCCACTATTCAGTAGAGGAATGGGGTGGAAATCCTTAGGGATTGGTTGCCTAGGGTGGTGAGTGCATGGAGTGGTGAGCCCATAATTAATTACTTGTTTCTCCTATAGCCTTGCGTGGGTGAGAAAAAGTTTGTGGGAAGGAAAAGAGAAAAGGGTGACAAGTGTCACCATATGATTGGAAAAAGTGAGTTTTGGGTGGATTAGTGGTGAGATGGGTAATTAAGATGAGTTATTCTGTAAGCTTAAAGTAGAAAAGGGGTATGAAAGTGAAGTGAAGGAGTATGGATCGTAAAAACAAATTTGGGCTTGGGTGTTCACTCTCTTTTCTCTTTTTCCTCTCTTTTTTTGTTTGTTTTTGTTTTTGTTTTTTGTTTTTTTTGTTATTTCCTATTTTTTATTTATTATTTTTCTAGTAATTCTTCAAAAATAATTCTACAGTCTTATAAAAAAAAATTTATTAACTTAATAACCAACTATTCTTCAAGCATTTAAAAAAAAAAAAACTCCGGACGAAATTGGGTGTTGACAGTTGCCCCTCTTTACTTAGATTTTACTTGATAATATGAAATTTTAACTTTCATAGGTTATCAAAGTAAAAGATGAGTAAAGATAAAACACTAATTTCGTTTGGGTTTCAAAGGAAAAGAGGAAAAAAACAAATCAAGCATATACAATGACCAATTCAAAGAAAAGGGTCGTGATCCAAACAAGGAAAACAGACTCGACCCTTATGAAGGAGAGGGTCCTGTTGTGACAAAGAAATCAATGACCATTCCATTGGAGAGGGCCTTGACATGAAGAAGGAAATAAATGACCATTCCAATGGAGAGGGTCTTGATGTGAAGTAAGAAAATCAATGACCATTCCATCGGAGAGGGCCTTGATGTAAAGAAAGAAAATCAATAACCATTCCATTGGAGAGGGCCTTGATGTAAGCATATGAAAATCAATGACCATTTCATCGGAGAGGTCCTTGATGTAAAGAAAGAAAATCAATGACGATTCCATCGGAGAGGGCCTTGATGTAAACAAAGAAATCAATGACCATTCCATTGGAGAGGGCCTTGATGTGTAGAAGGAAATAAATGACCATTCCAATGGAGAGGGCCTTGATGTGAAGTAAGAAAATCAATGACCATTCCATCAGAGAGGGCCTTGATGTAAAGAAAGAAAATCAATGACCATTCCATTGGAGAGGGCCTTGATGTAAGCATATGAAAATCAATGACCATTCCATCGGAGAAGGCCTTGATGTAAAGAAAGAAAATCAATGACCATTCCATCGGATAGGGCCTTGATGTAAACATAAGAAAATTAATGACTACTCCATCGGAGAGGGTCTTGATGTGTAGAAAGAAATCAATGACCATTCAATTGGAGAGGGTCTATATATGAAAGGAGAATCCAAAGTTTGTGTCAGTAAACACTGCTTGAATGCTTAGCACCAACAAGATTCAACCTTTAGGCAAATGATGTAATGCGGTGAGGATGCATAAATGCATGGATGCATGGATAAACTTTATAGGAGGCTTTATTTTTTTTGCCTTTTTATTTAAATTTTTTCCACGACACCCTCCAAAATGAGTTTACTCTTAGTGAATGTACCCGTGATGCCTCGTTGGTATGCACAAACTTTTATTCCCTTCTTTTTGTTTATTATTCTCTTTACGAACTCAGCATGAAATTCATTGCTCTAAATTTATGGAGGGAACCAAATGGTATTTATTGAATGAAAAACAAAGCAGAATACAACAAAATTTGGAGACAATGTCAATATCCCCTAGTAGCACTTCCTATCAAGGAATCATCATGTATAAAAAAATTTTACCGCATCAGAATTGACCGGTAACGGTAACTCCTCTCCATCCATTAGTGCCCCACCAGAAAATGTTTTCTTCACCACATACGAGCCTTCATAATTTGGAGTCCACTTGCCACTATGATCCTTTTGTATAGGTAAGATCTTTTTCAAGATTAGCCGCCTTCATGGAACTCTCTAGGGCGCACCCTCTTGTCGAATGTTTTTTTCATCCTTCTTTGGTATAACTGTCCATGACATACTGCTACTAGCCTTTTTTCCTCAATGAGATTAAGCTGGTCAAATCGGGCCTGAACCCATTCTGCATCTTCCAATTGGGTCTCCATTAACATTCGTAGGGATGGGATTTCTATTTCAAAGGGTATTACTGCCTGCATTCCGTACACCAGAGAAAAAGGTGTTGCCCCAGTTGATGTACGTACCGAGGTGCGATACCCATGCAAAGCAAAGGGAAGCATCTCATGCCAGCTTTTATACGTGACCACCATTTTTTGTACAATTTTCTTGATATTCTTATTAGCAGCCTCGACTGCCCCATTCATCTTTGGATGATAAGGAGAAGAATTATGATGTTGAATTTTAAATCCTTCACACAATTAAGCCATCATTTGATTGTTCAGATTGGTGGCATTATTAGTGATTATCTTGCTAGGCAACCCGTACCTACAAATTAACTCTCTTTTTATGAATTTAGTCACAACTTTCCTAGTCACGCTAACGTAGGAAGCAGCTTCCACCCATTTAGTGAAATAATCAATTGCAACTAGAATGAAGCTATGTCCATTTGAGGCTTTTGGCTCTATAGCTCCGATGACATCTATCCCCCACATTGAAAAAGGCCATGGGGCAGACATTAAGTTTAAAGTAGTGGGTGCCGTATTGATATTATCTGCATACTTCTGACATTTCTCGCACTTTCTCACGTGTGTGCAACAATCATTCTCCATAGTCAACCAAAAGTAACCAGCCCTCAAGATCTTTCTAGCATCGAGTGTCCATTCATGTGTGTGCCAAAAGTTCCTTCATGAACTTCCTCCAATATTGACTCGGCCTCTTTTGCATCCACGCATCGAAGGAGAACCATATCATGATTTCTCTTGTACAACACAT
>Ga0214545_1007611_pt1 | contig 17952 bp, 15 predicted proteins | sample CNSS4metaG_FD_160064 | JGI IMG/M metagenome (GOLD analysis project Ga0214545, IMG submission 160064) | Root nodule microbial communities from cowpea collected in UCLA plant growth center, Los Angeles, California, USA - CNSS4 | ecosystem: Host-associated > Plants > Roots > Nodule | place: USA...
TTAAAATTTAGTGGTAAAAGTCATTTTATTAAGTCATTTTTAATAAAAAAAATAGCATAACATTCATACAAATAATAAATTTGGTCTGAAATTGAGAGAAACATTATAAATATTAGTACTTAATTTTTTAAAAATATTTATACTTAATTATTTTTAATCTTATAAAAAATGGATTACAAAAATATTTTAATTATTAAAAAAAAAATTGGGACAAAATTGAATCAGATACACATACTTAGGAACTAAATTGAAACAAAAAGACATATGTGAGGACTAAATCGAAATCAACACAATGACATCTAATAGTGACACTGACACGTGGCATTACAATGCCACGTGGCACTGACAATGCCACGTGTCACACACAGAGACTTGACACGTGGCATTTTTATTATTTTTTTTTAAAATTTAAAAAAAAATTTAAAAATTAAAAAAAAATTAAAACTTTTTTTTAAAAAAATCAAAAAAACCACAGATTGACACGTGGCACGTTGACTAACGGCGTTAGTCAACTCTGTCTGAAAGGTACCTAATTGAAGCAATTTTCAAAAGTTGGGATGCAATTGATACTTTTTTAAAAGCGGGTACCAATTTGACACACTAGTACCAAACTGGGTACCTTACGATTAATTAAACCTTTTTTCAATAAACAGACAAAAGCAATGTGTAATACAGGTTAGATAGAGTTTGGAGGTTTCCTTAGGAGACTCGCTGAATACTGAAAACACAAGTGCACTTAATGTATGTTACTTTTGGGTTTGGAGGTTATGATACCAACCAATTGCATTTTGGAGAGAGTTTTTATAATATTTGTACTACTTTTTTCGTAATTATAATGTCCCCAAATTTTCATAACAAAAAGTAAAAGAATTAAGTTGATTATTTAAATTTTATACAGATTTATTTGGGTGGGTTCATCAAGTTAAATTAATTAATAAAAAATAACAATGACTGAATTTAAAATAAAAAAGAGATCAAATTTGGCAAGAACACAATTAAAATTTTCAGAGAACAGCTAGAACAAAATTGGAAACTTCCAGAAAAAAGAAAAAAAAAATTGAAACTTCAAAACAAAAAGAATAAATCGAAAACTTGAAACTCCCAGAAAAAAAAGAACAAAATTGAAACATGAAACTCTCAAAATAAACATACAACAAAACAGACAACAAAAAAAGAAATAGAGGTAAATGTTGTTCTCTTCAATACCAAGTTTACATCTTCCTTCAAAACAACACGCATATCTATGAACACTAAAGTTGATTCTCACTAAAGTTGAGAATTGTCAAACCCGGCCCAATTCCTTGGCCCACGCCTTTCCTAAGTAAGCCACGTGCTTGAATAAAGAATTCAAGCTGTTGTCTAGCCACCACAACACACTAACATCATCCAGGGGCTTCGCGAGAGAGAAAAAGACAACCTCGTCTTAGGGTTAAGAACTTGGAGCGCTTCCACCGTCACACTCTTCCCACTTTTCCACCGTCACACCGACAACTAAGTGCTTGTCATTCACACCTCTCTATTTTCTCACACGCATATAACATACACACACAGTATGATATGAATGAAACTACAATTATTATTATTAACCTTGAAACCGTTTTATGGGTACTCTTATATATATAGGAGTACACCATTTGTTCTGATACAAAACAGTTACAACTGAAACAGAGTGTTTATAGACTAGGGTTGGAATTAATTTCAACATCCTCCCTTAATTCCAACGATGTAAACTCCTATTCGTTCTCTGAGCATCTTGAATCTCTCCTTCTTCAAAGGTTTGGTTAAGATATTAGCTATCTGTAGTTGTTTATGGCAATGAATCAATTTCAGCTTTCCATTGTTCACCTGATATCTTATATAGTGAAATCGAGTCTCAATATGTTTACTTCTCCCGTGTGAAACTGGGTTGTTGGCCAAATCTATTGTCGACTTGTTGTCTACCAAAAGCTCAATAGGTTTCTCCAATTCAATTCCCATTTCCTCCATAACCGAGTTCAGCCAAACAGCTTGGCAAGCTGCACTTGACCCTGCAATGTATTCAGCCTCACACGTAGATAGAGCCACCACTGATTATTTCTTACTCCACCAAGAAATTGGTGCTCCCATGAACAAAAAAATGCACCCAATAGTACTCCTTCTATCTGTGCCATCTCCACACCAATCTGCATCTGAATAGCATATCAGCCTATTTTGTACTTGACTGGGTTTTGGGAATAAAATTCCAAAATCCAGAGTACCTTTAATGTATCTCATCACTCTTTTAGCTGCTAGCAAGTGTTTCTTCTACGGTTTCTGCATGAATCTGCTCAATACTCCAACTGCAAAGCAGATATCAGGTCTGCTATTGCATAGGTATCTAAGTGATCCAATCACCTGTTTGTATAAGGTGCCATCCACACTCTCTTCACCTTCACCTTCTGCAGCGTCTGTGAACTTTCCCTCTGCTGGTGTAACAACATTGTTACATTCCTCCATGTCAAATCTGGCCAAAATCTCTAAAGCATACTTCTTTTGGTTTACGATCAAGCCCTGTTCTATTTCTATAAATTCCATTCCAAGAAAATATTTAAGTCTGCCTAGATTTGTCATCTCAAATTCTTTCATCAACAACTTCTTAAATTCTTCTATCTCATTGATATTGCTCCCAGTAATGAGCAAATCATCCACACATATGCACATCAACACCAATTCAGACTTCCTCCCATGTTTTACATACACTCCATGCTCCACTGAACACTTCTTAAATTCATGACTCACCATAAACGAATCAATTATCTTATTCCAAGCCATGGGTGCCTGTTTAAGGCCATAAAGAGCCTTCCTTAGCCATTACACCTTATCCTCATTCCTTTCTTCTCAAAACCAGGTGGTTGAGAAACATACATTTTCTCCTCAAGTGGTCCATTTAAGAAAGTCGATTTGACATCCATTTGGAACATGGGCCACTTCCTCCCATTCGCCAATGCCACTACTGCTCCAATTGTTTCAATTCTTGCAACAGGAGCAAAGAATTTTGTATAATCCAATCCTTTCTTTTGTAAAAAACCTCTAACCACCAACCTTACTTTCCTTTTATCTATACTGCCATTAGGATTCAATTTCAGCTTGAACACCCAGTTCAAATCTATACTTTTCTTGTTGTGAGGCAGATCTGTTAGCTCCCAGGTTTTGGTTCTTTCAATGGCACTCAACTCCTCTAACATAGCCTTCTTCCATTTCTCTTCTTTCATGGCTTCTTCATACCCAACTGGTTCAACTTCTGCCATTAATGCAAAATGAACTAAATCTCCATCACTAGTTATTGCATCATCAGAATATACTTCAAAATCTACCAAGGATCTTGGTTGCCTGCGTTGCCTAGCACCTTTGTGTGTTTGTGGCTCAATATGTTGATCTGCTTCATTTGTTACTACATCTGTAACTGTTTCCTCTTCTTCAAGATACTCCATTATCTTCTATTGTGATCTTGTCTCATCCTCACTCCAGTTCCACGCTTCCTCTTCATCAACAACATCATCTCTGCTTATGCAGATCTGTTTTGTCATAGGGTGATACAACCTGTATGCTCTAGTAGAATGATACCCAACCAAGATCACAACTTCACTCTTATCTTCCAACTTTGTCCTCTTAATATCTGGCACATGTTTGTAGCATTTCGAGCCAAAGATTTTTAGATGTTTAACACCTGGCTTACTACCACTCCAAACCTCCTCTGGAACTTTGTTTTCCAGCTTCTGTGTAGGACACTTGTTCAACAAATAAACTGTTGAAACAGCTTCCCCCCATAACGAGTGAGGCAATTTCTTCTGTTTTATCATACTTCTGGCCATATTCAATATCATTATATTTCTTCTCTTTGCCATTCCATTATGTTGTGGAGTATATGGTGTTATAACTTCATGTAGCACACCATTTTCACTACAGTAAGCTTCAAACTCATTAGACAAATACTCATTTCCTCCATCTGTTCTTAAAATTTGCACCAGTTTTCCACTCTAATTTTCTGTCATCAATTTAAACCTTTTGAAAACAGAAAATACCTTTGATTTTGCCTTTATTAGATACAGTCAGATCATTCTGATGTATTCATCAATAAATGTGACAAAATTTTTATTTTGTCCAAGTGACAATTCTTCGAATGGTCCACAAACATTAGAATAAACCACTTGTAGCAACCCTTTTGCTCTCATGTGCATCTGCTTCTTGAAACCATTCTTGGGTTGTTTGCCTACCAAACAACCTTCACAAACCTTTCCTGGAACAATTAGAGTTTTCAGGCAGTCCAGTTACCATCCCTCTATCTGCTAATTTCTTCAAACTGGAGAAATTCAGATGACCATACCTCCTATGCCACAACCAACTCACATCCTCTGTTGTGGTTGCCTTTAAACATTGTTTTTCAGCACAAGTCATTTCCTTGCATCATAAACTTTCAACACTTCCTCCTTCATGGAAACTGAAAATCCTTTCTACACCAACTATCCTACACTCAGCAGGTTGCATTTCATTCTTGTACATATAAAACATCCTCAATCACCATAGTTTCTTTACCATCTTTCTTAATCACCACATTCCCGACTCCTTCAGCTTTAATCACATTATCATCTGCAAGTTTTATCTTGCTGGACCTACTGGTGTCTATGTTTGACAACCATTCTTTATGCCCAGTCATGTGATTAGAGCATCCAGTATCAAGAAATCAGTTTTCATGTCCAAACTACTCCTCACTGGTTGTCACCATTAGCACCACAGGTTCCTCTTCTGAATCATCTTGAGCCACATGCGCTTCAGCATCATCTGAGACCTTTTTTGCTTCTCTTTTCCACGCCAGCAATCTGCTGCATAATGGCCCCATTTTTCACAATTATAACACTGAATTTTCTTCATGTCAACATTCTTTCTTCCTCCTCTTCCTCTATTATTCCAGGATCCACGTCCATCCTGCACTTTTTGTTCTGATTGCTCACTAGAACCTAATTCTTGGACTGAGGAATGAGCACCTCTACCAAATCTGCCACCACCTCTATTACTCTTCCATTTGCCCCTGCCAGAACCTCTATTCTTGCTTATCTGGTCTTTTAAAGCCTGTTCTTCACCCTTTTTCTCTGAACTTCTTACTGAATGCTTCATCTCATGTGCTTCTAATGTGGCCTGCAGCTCCTTTATTGACAAAGTCTTCATATCTCTACCACACTCTTCAATGGTTGTAACCACGTTATCAAATTTATCACTCAGAGTGCGTAGAACCTTTTCCACCACACTGATATCTGTGAAAGCCTCCCCACAGCTCTTAATCTGATTCACCAATAATTGCAGTCTATTAAAATAGTCTGCTACCTTTTCTGAATCTTCCATCTCAGCCAACTCAAACTACCTTCTTATACATTGCAACCTTACTTTCTTGATTTTTTCAGCACCACCATGAGCCCTCTACGGGATTTCCCAACATTCTTTTGCTGTCTTGGCCTTGGAAATCTTTTCAAAATTCATTGGATCTACGCATTGATGCAAGAGACATCGAGCCTTGCAATCTTTCTTCTTATTTGCGGCTTTGTCTTTCTCCTTAGCACCCTCCGTGACAACCTCCCACAATTCTTGATAACCAAGAATGGCCTCTATTCTTATGACCTAATGATCATATTCCATCAAGAATAGGTAAGTTTGAAAAGAAACCCCCATTACCATTATCAGCAGCCATGCCTGCAGCTTCTCTTTCCCAGAATCGAACCTGGCTCTGATACCACTGTCAAACCTAGGCCAATTCCTTGGCCCCCACCTTTCCTAAGTAAGCCACGTGCTTGAATAAAGAATTCAAGCTGTTGTCCAGCCACCACAACACACTAACATCATCCAAGGGCTTCGCGAGAGAGAAAAAGACAACCTCGTCTTAGGGTTCAGAACCTGGAGCGCTTCCACCGTCACACTCTTCCCACTTTTCCACAGTCACACCGACAGCTAAGTGCTTCTCATTCACACCTCTCTATTTTCTCACACGTGTATAACATACACACAATATGATATGAATGAAACTTCAATTATTATTATTAACCTTGAAACCATTTTATGGGTACTCTTATATATATAGGAGTACACCATTTGTTCTGATACAAAACAGTTACAACTGAAACAAAGTGTTTATAGACTAGGGTTGGAATTAATTTCAACAAGAATGAATAACAAACATTCAAATGAATCACTCAAAAAATAATAAGACGTAATATTTCAATAAAAAATAATGAAATATTATAGGTATGCACAAGTACATTTGAAAAAAATAACACTAACAAGATAAAGGTGATTGCTTCTAGTGAGTGCGAGGTGGTTCACATGGTGGATCTGCTCCAGTGAAGTCGTATTTTTTCGTTTGGGACAAATTAGAACCTCGTCTTCTCCAAACGTAAGGGTTTCAATTGAATGAATGAAGATGTTTGAGGCTCAGAGAGAGGGAAGAGATAAATTGTGTGGAGGCGATGGAAGCCACCAAGAGCAATCGTTTTAGAGATGGAAGTGTCGTGACAAAGAATTATGATTTTTGAAGTGAGGTTGGGGGCTGAGTTGGAAGAAGGGCAAGAAGGCTATTGGCGATCAAGGAGGAAATAGAGAACTTATCAAATTAAGCAAGGAATACAGGTTAGGGGAGTTCTTATTGCTTGTTTTTATTTTGCTATCGTTTGAATATATGATCTAAATCATAATAAAAGCGTAGAACACGTCCATTCTCGATTTTCTTCGTGTTTCTGGATTTCTCCAGAAACCGCTTGGCGGTAGTTCATGCGCCGCCAGGCGGCACATGTGTGTAAGCCCTATTTTTTTTCTGGGTTCCTTTGAACCGCCTGGCAGCTGTGCGTGGCCCGCCAGGCGACACTTCTTGCTTTGGCCAATTTCTGGTTTGTGGTGAGTTTTGCGGTATTTGTGATGTTGAAAATAATTATGTATGAGTGCAAAGATGCGTTGAAGGAAGAAAATCGGCCTGTGAATTGAATGGTGTGTGAAATTGGTATGAATTGGGTTTCCATGTGGGGTTGAGGTCTATGGGGCGTGAGATGATGAAAGGTTGTGTTGAGTTTGAGTTATTGGATTGCTTGTATGGTAATGGTATTGACATAAACTGACTTAGACTCGTGAAATGGAATCACTCATATTTTGATTAAAAACGCGGATTGGAATTGGTAGTACAATTAGGGTGTGGAAGCCATGGAAGGTGCGAACATACCTGGGAAGAACCCAGTTTTCACGCACCGCCTGGCGGCGCTGAGGCTGCCGCCAGGCGCCCCATCAGACTAGCAGAAAAGTTGTTGTTGGGTGTTTGCTTGATGTGAGGGGTCGAGTAGGGAATTAAAAGCGTTGTGATATATGGTAGACTGGAATTAGTAAGCATGATAAGGTTAACAGGTTGAATTATAATGTGGAATGTGAAGTAGAAGGGCGTTCATAGTTAATTAAATTGTATGTTAAAAACTGAGAAAAAGATAGGTGTAGAGTGTGTAAAAATGTTTATCAGATTTATACTTACAAATGGATTATGGAGAGTGATGTCTTGGAGTGATGGAGATTATATGCATCCATATTTGTGTATTCCAAAAGTACATATGTTTTATTGACAATCTTGATGGCATGGTTAATTGTTGATCTGCATTAATATAATATTTGGATTATATTGAGTGGCACAGGATAGAGTTCAATTCAGTACACGAAAGAAAATAGGGTGTGTATAAATGAGAATAATTGTCTTATTGACTTGATTAAAATGGTTGCATTGTGATTGAGTCGTTTTAGCATAAATGGATAATTGTACATGTGATGTGAGTTTGTGAAATGTGTGATTTGAGGTCCCTTAGGACTTGTTAATGTGTGATGCCTGCCAGGTGGTCTGGACCTAGTGTTTGCCTGGCAACGTGAGATGTGCGCCAAGCAGTTTTGGTTTAGTGATGGTGCACGAGGAAAGGTTTCTACACAGCTTTAGGTGATGTTCATGATGCGAGGCTTTGGCTGGGGGTCCAGTTACGAGTGTAACCCGTATTGGAGTAACACGTGACCACTCTTGGTTGTAGCCTGGTGGTTTAGGAAGTCCAGTGGAGTGTGCGAGTTGTGGCTCGTACGACGAGGTTCGGATGATTGCCCTCTTTAGAGTATTCTGATAGAGTTTTGGTAGTCTGGAACAGCTACAAACGTTATGTTTATTTCGGGGAGCTCCACTTGGTGTCACGGTGAGATACTGTGGCAAGGTTATTCCCACGTGTGGACTATCAGGTGGTGGCCTGTAGTCGGAGGGGCGAGTAGACACTCGTACAGCAAAGATCGATCATTGTTCTCACCTAAAGGGTATATAGATGATAGACGTCTAATGAAAGTATTGGAAGTGGAGAAGTAAGGAAAAAGGGAGAAGAATACTAACCCGGATTTAAATGTTTTGATGTTGTATTTAATATTTTATTTGTTGGTTTTATTTAAATGAGCTCACCCTATCTGTATGTGTGTGGCGATGATCATGTAACTTGTTACATGGGAGCAGATGTTTATGCAGGTGAGCGGATAGGTGCATAGAGATGAAGTGGGGATCTCTTGGGAAATTTTCTCACTAGTTATTTTATTGGACTATGGTGTTATTGTAATAATTTTATAGATCATTTTAATTGTATTACAAAATTAATGCGGATTATTTTATTTGTTTTGGCACGTTGAACTTAAGGTTTTAAATATTTCCCGCGTTTTGGGAAATTGTTGAAAGATAAATGAGGTTGTTTTATTGAATTTTATTTTTGTTTTATTTTAATAAATAATTTCCGGCTAGGACGTTACAAAATCCATATTTCAAAGTAAACACACCTTTGAAAATTTTGTCCATAAATATTATTATTGTTATCGATTCTTTCTTAAATTATTAAATTTTTATTCATTATATGATATTGTTTTTAAAATATTTATTTCGCCCAACTCATTTTCGTGATTGGGTTGGTTGCTAGTTTTTTATATATTAGAAAGGAAAACAATTAGTTGACACATTTTTTTTACCACTTTCTTTACCACATGACATGTCATCATATGTTTTATTTTAATTTGTTTTTTAATTTAGTCTAACACTGTGCACGGTGGCAGTAGAAATGCAAATCTCATTTCGCGCGTGGAGGAAAATACTCAATCTGTGATGAGGAACCCTTGTTCCCTTTTAGTGAAATTGCTTTGCACCCAGAAATCATTCTCGAAGGCTTGGCACATCAGGTTAGCAAATGAACCCAGCATTCGAACTCTTTTCTTGAACCTCAAAGTTTTCAAACAAAACCCTATTTTTCAACTCCAATTTTGAATTTCTGAACCCCATTTTCGAAACCAGTATCCCATTCTCGAGCCTTAATCTAAAACCTCATTGTCGTTCCATTGTTAAGCCTTCATTGCCGTGTCATTCTCTTATCCCAAACCACACAAATAAAACCCTTCCCTTGTAGCCTAAAAATTTGCTGTGTCATTCTCCTGTCATACATAAAACCACAACGATCCTTAAAAATAAGAAGTGTATAAAATATAATGGACATGGTTGAAACAAAGGATGACAGAAAAATTAAAACTTTCGTCCAAAAACTATCTGTATACATCAAACACACAAAACATAAACAAAATCAAACATGCAAACGGAGTAACCTCTAAGGGTTCCATCACCATGACAGAGTTCTGGTAGAAATTGGTGAAGCTGAAAGCCTTGGAGGTAGACATTGATCGTCGAACGGTTTTGTAACTCGTGAGGAAGACTGTTTTTCTTCTTCGTTTCTGAACAAAATAACCTACAATCTTCAAATCTCCTTTTAACTAAACTAAAGGAAAAGTCTGTTGCAACTCTAAACGTTCTGACCTTTAGAATAATAAGCTGCAAAATATCAGTCTAAACACGTTGATAAGACAAACTATAATTCCTTTTGCCGCCATCTCTTCATATTCCCATCAATATCTTATTTGGAATTTAATGATATTATTAATTTAAACCAAAAAATAACGTTTCTGATATAATTTCAAATATCTACTAATAGGTTCAATCACCAATTAAAATCTTAATGACATTATATATGAAATTTAATAGTAATGACATCAAATTTAAATTTGGCAACAATTAATAAACTTTTAAATCATTAACATTACAAATATAACCAAAATTAAAAAAATTGAATATAGTACATCAAATTAATTAATTCTTCGTAGTTATAGTAGATTATATTTACTTAATAATTGTAATAATTTCATATACTCAAATTAAGAAATCAATCCTTTAAAATCATTTAAATAAAAATAAATCATTTATATACAATAACATTAAATAACAATATGTATTACAACAAATCAAATTACATATTACATATATACTTAAACCTACCTTACAACTAATTCATCATGAAATATACTAAAAAACATAACATAAAATAATAATTAATTTCAGCTAATTATATCAATAATATATCCTTAAATCAATCTAATCGGTGCATATAATTAAATTAAGTATTGAACTCTTCAAAATATTTTTTCTCCTAATCATTTATTTATACATAAAAATATAAAAATCATTTTTTCAAGATAACCAAATTTTAAAAGCAAAAAAACACGACTGTGCGTATGCACGGGTCTCCTACTAGTTTGTTTTGGAAATGGAAAAGGAAACTTAGCGGAAAACATCCCTGACCCATTTTGAAAATTAACTTGTGTCCAATGAACAATTAAGTTGTAACTCATAAATAACTTTTTGTACACAAATCAAATAACAGATTTGAAAAGTACATCTTGAAACACAATTGTCTCCCATAAGTGGTGCATATCAATAACACACCTTATCCAATTTTTTTCTAAACCAACTTTCCTGACCCATTTTTAAATTTAACTTATCACCCAAGACCAATTAACTAGTAACTCACAAGTGACTTTTTGCACAACAAAAAAATACAGATTTGGATAGCATAGCTGGATACATAATTGCCCTCTAAACTTGGTGGACTCCAACCTTGCACACCAATAACACACCCCATCCCATTTGTTCTAAACCAACTATTTGTGTATTTGTGTAAACACTTCCCTGACCCCTATTTAAATTTAATTTGTAACCCAAGACCAAATAATTTGTAACCCAACAACGACTTTTTGGACAAAAATAAAATAATAGATTTGGAAAGTGCAGCTGGATACACAATTCCCTCCCAAAATTGGTGGACCCCAGCTAGTGCATACCAAGAACATACCCTATCCCATTTTTTCTAAACCAACTATTTGTGCATTTGTGGTGAAACTTCACTGACCCATTTTTAAATTTAACATGCAACCTAAGACCAATTAACTAGTTATCCACAAGTGACTTTTTTCATGACAAAAAAACACAAATTGGGTAGTGCAATTGGATACACAATTGCCTTCCAAACTTAGTGGACCCTAGCCTTGCACACCAATAACACACCCCATCCCATTTATTCTAAACCAAATATTTATGCATTTGTGGAAACACTTCCCTGACCCCTCTTTAAATTTAATTTGTAACCCAAGACTAATTAATTTGTAACCCAACAACGAATTTTTGGACAAAAATAAAATAACAGATTTGGAAAGTGCAACTGGATACATAGTTCCCTCCCAAACTTGGTGGACCCTAGCTAGTGCACACCAAGAACACAACTTATCCCATTTGTTCTAAACAAACTATTTATGCATTGGTGGTGAAACTTCACTAACCCATTTTTAAATTTAATATGCATCCCAAGACCAATTAACTAGTTACCCACAAGTGACTTTTTGCACGACAAAAAAACACAAATTGGGTAGTGCAATTGGATACACAATTGCCTTCCAAACTTGGTGAATCCTAGCCTTGCACACCAATAACACACCCCATCCCATTTGTTCTAAACTAACTATTTGTGCATTTGTGGGAACACTTCCCTAACCTATTTTTAAATTTAACTTGTAACCCAAGACCAATTAAGTTGTAATCCAAAAACGACATTTTGGACAAAAATAAAATAACAGTTATAGAAAGTGCAGCTGAATCCCTACCAAACCTTGGTAGACCCCAGCTTGTGCACATCGATAACACTCCATATCCCATTTGTTCTAAAACAATTATTTATGCATTTGTGGTGAAACTTCCCTTGCCCTTTTTTAAATTTAACTTGCAACCCAAGACCAATTAACTAGTTACCCACAAGTGACTTTTTGCATGACAAAAAAACACAGATTTGGATAGTGCAGCTAGATACACAATTGTCTTCCAAACTTGGCGGTCCCCAACCTTGTACACCGATAACACATTCCATCCCATTTGTTCTAAAAGAATTATTTGTGCTTTTATTGGAAAACTTTTTTGACTCATTTTTAAATTTAACTTGCAATCCAAGACCAATTAAGTTGTTACCATAAATGAATTTTTGGACAAAAATAAAATAACAAATTTAGAAAGTGCAGATAGATATACCATTTCAAACTAAGATGAAACTCAAGACAGATTAACTGGTAACCCATTGTTGACTTTTGAAAAGTACACTACACATGACATGAAACTCAAGAGAGATTAAATTGTTATCCATATTACCACTATTTGGATAGTGCATTAAAGAATGGAATGGTGTATCCAAAGATGTTTGACAACAGTACACACAAAAATTTTCCTGTCAGAAACTTTTAACTTGTCATTATCACTTATAAGACATAACATCAAATACTATAAACTTTATTATAAGGAAAGGGTTTTGTTTGTGTGGTTTGGGATAAGAGAATGACAGAACAATGAGGCTCGACAATGGCACAAGAAAGGAGTTCCAAATTGGGGCTCGAGAATGAGACATTGGTTTTGAAAATTGGTTTCGATAGTTTGAAATTGGGATTGCAAAATAGGGTTTTGTTTGTAAATTTTGAAGTTCAAGAATGGGGTTCGAATGTTGGGTTTCTTCTCTAACCTCATGTATGCCAAGCCCTTCGAGAATGATTCCTTGGTGCAAAGTAATTTCACAGGTTGTAAAAAGGAACAAGGGTTCTTCGTCACAGATTGAGAATTTTTCCCACGCGCGAAATGACTTTTTCATTTCTCCTGCCGTCGTGTTCATTGTTTGATTAAATTTAGAAAAACAAATTAAAATGAAACTTGTGATGACACATAAAGTGATAAAAAAAAAGTGAATTAAAATATAATTTTTTTTAAATAATGTGTCAACTAATCGTTTTTCTATTAGAAAATACCTTTGTGTCATTATTGAATTTAGATGGAGAATAGAAGAAGAAAACATAGATTTTTGTCTGTTTGGTGGAATAGTTGGAAGCCAGGTAAGCGTACACCAATCATGCAATGAACCCGCACCCACTTGCAATATTAAAATACTCATAAACGCTGTCAAATCAAAATAAGTTATCAACTTCTACTTTATCATCACAACACAACCTCACACCGCCAAAGATAAAAAAAAAAGTCCATTCACTTTCCAACATTTTTAACTCATACAGCTTAATGTCAAATCCACTTATTTATGACAGAAAAATTATTTTTAACATTTACAATTCAATAATAGTCAATAAAAAAATTATATTTATAAAAGTAAATAATAAAAGGTAAAATAGTAAATGTTGAGTAAATGTAAAACTTTATAAATACTATAATAATAGTGTGTTTAAGATATATATATCTAATGGAATGAAAAATAAGAGAGAATCTTGTCATACTAAAACGAATATACCAGTCAACAAAGAAAAATAAACAATGTATATTTATAAAGCAAGTCTTGTCATACTGATATAGATTTGTACATGTTCAATGTTTGACCAATAATAAAGACTTGATGGACTCAGCAGAGAAAAAAAAAGAAGCAAAGTGTAGAATCTACCTAGATCTCTGTCATACATAAACCAGAATGAACCTTCTAACTCAACAACTCATCAAATGAAACTAACTATACATGCAAACAAAGAATCCAAACCAAAAACCACATCTCCTGTTCAGAAACAAACATATTCACACTCCAAATCATCACCTTCCAACACTCACAAGACTGTTAGTAACGGGTGAAGATTGCCCTGAATGATGATTATTACTGTGATGATGGGGCATTCTAATGACTTGCATGGGAGGAGCACGTTCATACATATCAAGTGGAAGAAACGGCAATGGTGCTTCAAGCTGCAAAACCTTGATCACTTGTGCAGCCTTAGGCCTCTCTTTATCATTAGGGTTTGTGCACCACAGCCCCACCACAAGCAAACTCCTCATCTCATTCTCATCAAACTCCTCACACAATTTCTCATCCGCAGCCCTCAGAATTTCCCCTTCCACATAAAGCTGCCACACCCAATTCATCAAACTAACATGAAACTCACCATCTTGGTATGTCCTCCTCCCACTTGCTATCTCCAACGCCACCACTCCAAAACTGTACATGTCTGATTCCCTGCTAGCTCTTCCTACGTTCACATACTCAGGTGCTAAGTAACCGTAAGTTCCGACCACCCCTGTTCGTTGAGTTCTCAGCCTTGGATCCACCAATTTCGCCATGCCAAAATCCCCCACCTTCGTGTTGAATTCCATGTCCAGCAACACATTCGCGGATTTTATGTCCCTGTGTAGCACACATTGCTCTGCGTCCTCGTGAAGATAGTGAAGCGCTGTTGCAACGCCCAGAGCAATCTTGTACCTCGCACGCCACTGCAACATCCTCTTGTTTCCAAACAGATGAGAGTCCAGGCTTCCGTTTTGCATGTACTCGAAAACCAACAGAAATTCACCTTCTTCGTGACACCACCCTATGAACTGGACCAAGTTTTTGTGGATCAAACGGCTTATTATTCTCACCTCGTTGATGAAAACCCTCTCTGAATTCTCGAAGTCTGCAAAGATTCTCTTCACGGCCACTACTCTTCCCAGGTAACTCAACACACCCTTGTATACCTGCCCCGAAGCTCCTTGTCCCAGCCTTCTTTCATCTGAAAAACCGTTAGTTGCATCCACTAGCTCTTTGTACTCGAATCTTCTCGGGATAGTTCCTCTGTCCAGATCAAATTTAACTGAAGTTGGACCAACTTCATCGTCTCCGGCATCATACAACATACAATCATCCATTCTTCTCTTTTTCCTTATCAGCACGAAGACAAAAACACTCGCCGTCACAAACAGAAGAACCAGTGGACAAAGAACGGCAACTATTAACACGACCTTTGACCCTTTATGGTTTAGTTTCACACCATTATCCACGGAGGAATCTTTCAAAGTGGAATTGAACTCCCACGAATAAATAACATTGTGTTCGGTGTAAAGTCCGGTCGAGGCAGAGAAACCAATATTGACCCACTCTGGGAGAATTTTCTTGAGGTCGACCTGGTAAGACAGAGAAGAGTTGTTGTCGTTGTCCTTTGCGGTTGGTATTCCTTTGAAGGACCAAGCAACAAAGAGGGTTTGAGAGGAGGCGGTGTAGGTGATCAAAGCGTGACACTTTTTTCCGAGGTTCTTGTCGATGTCAAAGTTGGCAAACGCCACAGAGGTTAAAGAGTTGTCGTCTACACCGACATGTTTCATTGGGGGGTCAGTGGAGCCAATGAAGGTGTCAAACTCCACAGCAAAAACATGGTTTTCAGGGAGGTCACTGTTGGTGGTGGCGTTGAAGAGGGCAAAGGTGCCACCTGCGGAATTTGGTGGGATCTGGTAGCCGAGAGGGGCTAGGTAAAACGCAAAGCCATCTGCATAAAAGGTCTCAGAGTTGTTCACTCTGTCAATGGAGAAGGTGAAGCGCGTGACAAAGTCGGTGACAACATTGGAAGATGGGTCCCAGAGGTGGAGGGGTTTGGAGTAGAGAGCCCTTCCGACACGAAAATAGTAGCTAACTTTGTTGAGGTCGATGGAGCCGTTGGTTGATCTTCCATCACCCTGGTAGGATATGTCGGACGAGGTTGTTGGATCATCGAAGTTGGTAATGTTGAAGAAGAGGGAATGATTGGGAGAGAAGAAGGAGAAGGTGGTGAAGAAGATGAAGAGAAGGAAGTGATGATTGCCGAACATGGTTTGATGAGTGAAGATTGAAACTTGGAAAAATGCAATCTTCAACTTGTGAGTGATGAATGAATAATATATGAAAAAGAAAAGCATCATCATCGTCACATTTGCTTGGCGTGCTATCTTTTCTGCACATTCTTCCAAAATTAGACTTAGTTTAATGTGGAAAAGAAGGGCAGAAAGAAAAGATGAAAACAAGAAGCAATAATAAAAATAATAATATAAATATATATTAGTTGACTTAAAGAATAATATAAAGACTAAGAAAAAAAAAACTTTTGCAAGTGTTCATAAAATATTTTGTTAGGACGAGGCTAAGTGCAAATGGCATTACTGTATGTAAAATGGAATCCACACTTTCCTGAGTTCCATTTTCTTGTTTACTTTGTTTATCTTATTTAATACTCTCTTTTTTCATTTTTTTTTGTAAAAAAGTTTGTCAAAATTTAATTAGGATATACTATTTTTTAATTATGTAGATGAAGATAGTTAACTTTAATTAATAATAATGGAGTTAAGTCTAAGATGGCTATTAATTAATTAACTAATGTTGGTATCAATAAATTAAAATTGTTGTCTATATACTTAAGATCTATATATTAATTGATGCCATGAAAAGCGTTTTATAAATCGATGTTGGACAATAAAAATTATCTCATCTAGTTTTGGGATGGTATTTTATATGCATGTATCAAATAGTATATATATTTTACATCACATCCAATGCTGATTTTTTAATGCTTAAATAAAAAAAAGTAAATAATATAGTCTAACAAGGAAAGTTTCCTTCCTCTGTCAATTCTTAGCTTTCTAATTCTTTTTCTTCTAAAAACAGTATAAAAAATTAATAATTCATATAAGTTTTATACATCTATTCAACCACAAATTATTAATAAATTTATTAGTTTTTATAATAATTATCTTTTAATGTTTAAGAGTCGCCATTTTTTTTTTGCAGTGACAACAAAGAGTGTTAAACTAAACCTAGTATGTCGCTTTAAAACATTCTCCAAATTTACGTCCCTTTTTAATTTTCAAGAACTTTTTTTATTATTTCTTTTTCTTTTTCTTTAACTGACAAATGGAAGACCTTGACATAGAAGTGACCTCTCTCTGGTCTCAATTATTTGTCTTCATTTTCGCGTTGTTTTTTTTTTTTTTTTTTATTATTTTTTTTTTTTTTTTTTTTTTTTTTTTTTTTTTTTTTTTGTCAAGAAATTCGAAAATGAACGAAAGTGCAAAGAAGTAGCACAATAATGCCATAACAAAAGTGAATAGCAAGCCTAATTCAAAGTAGTCAGTGGGATACTAGAGTTCTTTTCTGACCAGAATATTTTAAGGCACAAATACATAATTTTATTATTAAATCAATTAAGCTTAAAACAGTGCTAATTTATGCACAAATACTTATATTTGATTTTATATATAGGTTGATTACTCTTTAGACTTTATACCTTGTGTATCAATGTATATTTATCTTTTGCTGAAAAATAAAATTATTCACCAAAGATTCAATTTGTTAAAGGAGACAGTTTTTGTGTTGAGCCTCTCTTTCTGTGTATTTTTAAAATAAATTAAGGGTGGTGATATTACATTGACTACCATAAAATAAAAATATTCACTTCCCAATTATTATTTAACTATACTTCTCTTTATTTTTTAATTTAAAATCTATATATATATATATATATATATATATATATATATATATATATATTATTAAAGTGGGTTGTAACGTGGGATTAATTTTTATCAAGAGTGTCAAAATAATATTTTCCACAAATTAACTTTAAATTATAATGTATATAACTTTGGTCAAAAAAACTGCGCCTACTTGGATGTTGATAGTTAAATAAATAGGTGCCACGTTTTTCAATAGGGCGGTTACACCTCATCGTAGTTACCATGCAAGTTCCTACAATTATATATATATATATATATATATATATATATATATATAT
>Ga0214545_1007617_pt1 | contig 17942 bp, 6 predicted proteins | sample CNSS4metaG_FD_160064 | JGI IMG/M metagenome (GOLD analysis project Ga0214545, IMG submission 160064) | Root nodule microbial communities from cowpea collected in UCLA plant growth center, Los Angeles, California, USA - CNSS4 | ecosystem: Host-associated > Plants > Roots > Nodule | place: USA...
TTAAGCAATCCAGGAATGGACCATTGGAAAGCAGCAAAGAGGGTCATGAGATATTTAAAGAGAACAAGAGGTTATATGCTCACATACAGGAGGTCAGACCAGTTGGAGATCACTGGGTTTTCTGACTCAGATTTTGCAGGATGTCAAGATAGCTTAAAATCTACTTCAGGCTACATTTTTATGTTGGCAGGTGGTGCGGTTTCTTGGCGCAGTGTCAAGCAAACCCTTACAGCTTCATCCACCATGGCAGCAGAATTTGTAGCATGCTATGAGGCATTCAATCACAGGATATGGCTGAGAAATTTTGTCACAGGGCTGAAAATTGTGGAAGGCATTGAAAGACCACTTAAGTTATATTATGACAATAACTCAGTTGTATTGTATTCCAACAACAATAGGAGCTCGACTAAGTTGAAGCACATCGACATTAAGTTCCTAGTTATTAAAGAAAGAGTACAGAGTGGAAAAATTTCCATAGAACATTTAGAGACAAACTCCATGATTGCAGATCCTCTAACTAAAGGACTTCCACCTAAGGTCTTTCATGAGCATGTTGCTCACATGGGTGTTTTACAGTTTGAGGAATCTGAGGTTTAGTGGGAGATAGTCATTTTTTATATTTTTTATGTTCTATGTTTAATTTCTTGTATGCATACATTAAACTTTCAGACATATTTGGTTATTTATATATGTGGTTTTAATTTTACACTTTGTACATTAAGTTTTTATATTGATCTCATTAAGTTAAAGTTTGGACCAGTTGAAAATAGATGTGTATATACAGATCACCTTCACATAATTTTTCATGCTACACATTTCATGATGAATCCATGTCATTTGGTTGTGTCAGGATTAGTGATCATTGTTGGTTTTAGTTGCGATTGATGTAATGAAAAACTGGTTTGGTTCTACATACTGATATAATCAATGGACGGGACTTTTGGAGTATGCTCGAGTAATATAATGGCAATTTTGAGCTCATAAAGTCTAACACATTTAAAAGGTTGTAAGGACATATATATATTTGTGACCAGTGGGAGATTGTTAGCAATTTTGGGTCATGCATATATATGAGACATAATTAAATGTGTTAGGGCCATTATTTATAAAGCCAAATAATAAAGTGATCTGACTAAATTAATGATTTGGCTAGAGGCATATGTCATGAAAATAAATATTGTGTAGAGACCATTTAGTAATTTCTAATTTGATGAGGGGTCAAATTAGAAATACTAAAACTTAAGTAATTCAGTTTATAAATGGTCGTGATCCCCTTCTGAGAGCACACACAGAGTCATAACGTACTTTTTCTGTTCCTTTCTCCCTATTCCCATCAAGAGAGAAAACCAAAGGGAAATAAAGGTGCTTTATAGGAGGAAGATCACTGTATCATTAGTGCTCTCTAATATTATCGTTATGGTCAATTCAGGTACGCTTCCGTTTACTGGGATATTGTTTATGATTGATTCTCAGAATCAATAATATGATCATATTCTGCGTTTTATGCTTACAATTAGTTGTAATGAATTAAATGAAACTTGACTTCAAAACTCATGTTTACATTTTATTGATTGTTAGTCGTACAATCAATCAAATTGTTCTTGTTGAATTTCTAGAATTAATATAGAAGAAATGATTAATCTTGAAAACAACTTGTTTTAAAAATACTATATTCATATTTAATCGGTTATATCTAAGAAAAATCTATTAGAATGTTCAAGTTTTCTTTTTACAAACAAAAAAATTGATTATCTTGATACATAATTGATTAAATCTATACAAAACTATTTTTCTATAAATTATTTTAAGTGTTTTCTTGAAGGCGAAAGTTATACTTGCTTCAGGTTCTTCAAGAATCTTGAAAGAACATGTGATCAATTCTTTTATGAAAATTCCACATTAAAGATAATTTTGTGTCTTTGTGAGATTATTAATAAGTTATTGCAATTATCAAGAATTTAGTTAATTTGAAGTGTTATTATAATCAATTTTATCAAGTCTATCAATTCCTCTCGTATTGATATGATTGTAACTTGATGTAAAATCACTAAAATTCAAAATTCTTGTGTATATTTTTTTTTTCATCCTCATCTCTTATTTTATAGTCTTGAAGGATTGATTAATTTTGCTTTTAAACCAAAATCTTCTACATTGACTTGGTTAGGTAACGTTTTAAAGAATCTAATAATATTTTGATGAGAGAAAAAAAATTAAAATATCAATTCACCTCTTACTAACATAGAACCTTTGAGTCTAGTTCTACACTTATTAACAACCTATGGTAGGTTTAAAGTGAATAATGGAAAGATGTAATTAAAGAATGAATGATTTTGATTTGATTTGAGAGGAAAAGAAAAAGTTTAGAGAAATGATATTATATATAGAAGAAGTTAGAATGATGAGTATCACTCTACATGCTTCTAAGGGACATGCTGCTGATTCGCCCACCACCATTACGACACCCTCAAATAAGGAATGCTTTTTGAACTTTATTGAAACTCTTGACACTAAAGACAATAAACTTTAAAGCTTAGTTTAATGAGTGTGCAATGAATTTACACTTGGTTGCAGGTGTGTGTGTGTATGTGTGTAGGTGAGAGAGTAAGAGAGATAGTACTCTTTTTGGTGAGGATTGTAATTTTGTATGCAGAAGAGACCCCATGTGGACACCAACGTCTCTTCCTTCCATGCTTTTGCTTAGCTAACTTTGGCTTCCACAATCAATACATTTTCTTTTCTTTTTTCTTTTTCTTAAAGATCAAATGCCGAGTCCAGATTCTCTACTGATTTTTTTGTGTTGTTCTATGCTGAGCATTAAAAATACACTATGTTGACCTTTTAACTATCTTTTTAATATATTTGAAAACGTTAAAATTAGTGGTAATCAATAAATTATGGAGACACAATAGAGAAACAACACCAAAAAATCCAGCAGACAATCCAAATTCTCAAATGCCATTAGTTACTAATCTAAATTAATTATCATAATTAAGACTTTTTATAAATTCAATGAGATTTTTTACAGTCATAATCTTAAACATACAAAGATTTTGCAAAGTGGAGAAGGAAAACTCTAACTTACACACTTGTTGAGGGAGGGAAAATGAAATTGACATAATTTATATTTATTAGTTGGGTGCCCTTCTTTTAAGAAAATACTTAATAAACAAGCATTTTTAGTTAGGAAAAATATGGATTCATGTGAGGAAAATGATGTGCAAATGGGAAGAGCTTATTTTGGTTTGTGGGTGGTGGAAAGCTTAACCATTTCATCGTTTTATGCTTGCACACATTTGGTCACAATCAATAAAATAAAATAAAATAAAAAAGCATACAAGTTGAATGTTTGGTGACCCTAGTTGACCTTACCTACTTTTTGCCCTTATTTTAAGCCTTGCCTTTTATACCTTCTTGTTTAGGTATAGTTCACCATTGACTGCCCCAACTTCTTGTCATGCCTATAAATATGGCTATTCCTCTCAATTACCCAAGAACCAACCCATGCATTTCTAACCTCAACTTCTCAATCCCTCTTTATACAACAACAACTATTATTTGAGAATTTATAACCACAACAAAAGCAAAAATAGAATTTTCAATCATCATATTCCTTCAACAAAATACCCTTCACTTAAACCTACTACTTTGTGACTATGAATATACCTTTTCAAAAGAAAGAAAAGGGTTAGAGATTTGATTCTATAATTACCGTTTTTATTAATGGATTCTCCAAGAAAGATCCTTTATTCAAATGAAGCACTCATTGCTAAACATACTATTATTAGTAACATAAAATGCGCCCATTATAGATAAACTAGATAAATCATTTTAAATTCAAGTAAAGAAATTGCACGTTGAATAATTAAGTCATTAAGCTGGGGAAAGTGTTAGTGATGAAGAACATAATTGACTACTTTCTACGAAATCGTATGTTGTCGCTGTTATTTCAAGAGCTTTGTCACTTGTTGGACATTCCCAAATGTCGATTAATTTCAAATCTCTTCTCCACCATCCATCATTATCATTGGCACATAAATAATTAAACCTTACAAAATTGTCCTTCTCCATTTCCTATGAAATCGAATGATAAAATGATTGAAAGAGAGAGTAGAGGTTAAAAGACAATGAAAAAGAGTTCGACAAAGTAGTGGATACTTTTTTTTTTATATATATATAAATCAACCAGAGAAGTGTTTAATGGTGAGAAACAACAATATTTAATCAAACAGATGCTTTGATTAAAACATCCATTAAGAAACTTAACCCTTACATTTATGCAGTCAAAATTTTAAACAACATTTCAATATTTTAAAAAATCTCTTGTACATCCTAAATATTTCAATAATAAAATATATATTCTTTATTATCCTTAAACTCATTGTTGCTATCATTACCCTAATCACCACCATCATAATCAATGTTATTGGCATTTTCAAAAGTTTTACTTACTTAACATAGTGTTGTTGACACCTACATATAACTTACCTGAGCTTTAAGAGCCACACTTCTGTAAATAATATGAACAAAAGTGAGGCATGTAGGGGCCATATGATTGGTGATGATGAATATGTAGGTAAGGGGTAATCAACTAGGAATCCATGTTAATAAATTTTGATTAGTCATTAGATTATAGGAATCCACATTATCAACAAGATTAGTGCTTTGTGGCTTAATGGGTGCGGCGGCTAAGGTAAGAGAAATAATAAGTGAATAAACAAATGCATATCCAAGCTCTTTCTAATTTATATATATATATATATATATATATATATATATATATATATATATATATATATATGCAAACTTTGTAGTGATTGCAGACGAAAGATCATAACCAAGATTTGCCTCATACACGAACATAACATATGTTTTGCTGAAATAAAGTGTCATATCATAAACTCTATTATTGTGCATATTTATATTAGCTCGTAGAAAATGAGTGAAAGAAGGTACAATTAGAGGTTCTGAAGCATGAATGGTAGAGAAAATGATGAAGCTGAGACATTTAATTCCTACTTTGCCATATTTAATAGATTTCTTGTTCCTTCTTTTGTGGGGCATTGTCTGCAACATGTGAAGTAAAATATTCAGTACCTACCACCAATATGAGAGTGCTACATGTTGAACCACACATGCTTTATATGAATGGCTAATTAAACTTGATAAGTAATCATTTTGTCAAAATAGCATTGATGGGCACTGATTGAACACTAACTTTCTTTTGGCAGCAATAAAATCAACGACTCATCAAGCTGTGAAAATGATTTCGAGAAACCGAAACAAATGATGCATGAGTGTGGTGTGATGTTTATTTGAAAAACAAGAAAATGGCAAGAGCAGAAAATGATGAAGGAGGAGGAAAATAAAGAACAGAAAAACACTCCATGAGGTATTCGTGAAGAAGCAGCAATATATATATATATATATAGTAGCACATGATCCTATGTTGTATGTGCAATTTTTCAGTCTTCTGTTATCTGTCAAGAAAACTTGGTTTTCTGAATACGAAATTTCAGAGATTTGGTGGACATCATGATTGATCGAGCAGTATGCATTTTTAAGATATCTATGGAAAAGGTTTTTTAGTTGTTGTACACTGACAATAAAGAAAATAACTAATATATAATTAAAAGTTATGGATTTTTAAGGTGGTTTTATTTGTAATTATAATTGACAGAATTAATTTTTTTGCACTATTAAACAAAACTGATTCAAGACATTCTGTACTGTCTCTTATTATTTTATTTTTTTTAAGAATAGGAGTAAAGATTTTACCATACTTTTTTATTCTTTTGTTGAGAAAATATACGAGGAAATGCTTGCCGTTGATAGAAGACAACAAAATTTATTGGAACTTTCCTTCCTTTATGCGTGATTTAGCGTGTGATATCATGGAAAAGTGATTTGGGTAGGTCACTTTCTGGATTTATTGATTTATTGCTAATTTGGTGAGATAAATTATTATTTTAGAGTTTAGGGTTTAAAATTTAATATATTTAACTTATTTTGTTAATTTCAGCAAGTGTTTGTCAATTTCCTTTCTGGTAGAACAGGTTATAACTCTCAATATGCCCTAATTATAGTGGATTACACCCTAACACATTTTTAAAAACTCAAATGGTACGGAAAAAAAGTATAAGCCTAGGTATGTTACTGCTTTCTTGGAACACCTTTCACATTCACACGTACATACACACAAATACACACACATATATATATATATATATATATATATATATATATATATATATATATATATATATAAAATTTCAATTTGAGAAGTGTAATCCAAAATATGGGAGGTGGGAAAAGAAACACTCCTCCTTAGTCTTTCGGGTGTTAAATGCTTTGAGTGTACTTTTGGGCCACTTTAGATGGAGCCTTTCTTTCCCCACGTGGGTTACTTGGTTGAGACAGTTTCTTTTCGCACCTCCACAAATTTCTTCTTGTATTACCATATTTTGTTTTTTACTTTTTTTATAATTGTACAATTCAAAAATTATTTTTGAACTTTCAGATAATCTAATTTTTCTTTGAATTATGTAATCCATAAAGAAAGAATGTTTTCTAGAATATATAATTCAAAAATCATTTTTTATTTCCGAATTATAAATCCATAAGTTATTTTTTATTTTTGGTGTAATCCAAAAGTCTTTTTTAAGAAAAAAAATTCATGGTGTAATTCGAAATAAAAAACAATTTTTAGATTATATAATTCAAAAAGGATAAAATGAAAGAGAAAATTATGAAGGTGTTGGAAGAAAATGCCCTTGATGGACTATATTTTCATGTACTGGTCACATGAAAGAAGAAGAAAAAACTCAAACACTACATATCAAAGTATCCATTCTAGAACGAAGGAACGAGAGTGTTAGAAAAATGCAATGCCAAGTAGAAAAGAACACTAAGCCAAGAAATGTCTTTTCTTTTTATCCCCACAATATCCGATTACGTCCTCTTTCATAAAATAATTGTCTTAAATAAGATTTTTTTTTTTTTCTAAAAGAAATAGATATAGTTTTGGTCTTTAAAATATGTTTGGAGTAGGGTGAAGATTTGAGAGAGAATGAGTGAATTGATTTGAGGGAATAGAAAGGACACCGGTGTTGTTTGAATTAAAAAGAAAAATAATGTGATTTGAGTGAATTTAAAATGAAGATTTGTGAAAATTTTTATATGATGTGATATGAGATTAAAAAAACATTTTAATAAATAAAATTATGTCATTATCATTTTACCTTTTAAAATAAAGGTGATATAAATTTAAATATAAATAGTAAAATTATTATCGACTTAAAAAGTAATGGAATAGAATAAAAAAAACTGGGAGAGTAAAAACAACACAAGCAATAGAATAAAAAGACATAAAAGTAATGGATAATAGGCTTAAAAATGCGAGAATTGATTCTCATGCCTACCAAAATCGATTCCTATGCATTTAAAAGTGATTAGAATCAATTTCGTGATCTCACGTTGTTATAGGCACAGTAAATCCTCACTTATATCTACATAATGCAAGGATGCAAATTTGATGCTCACCCACAAATCTCCTCCTCACATACCTTCAAAACCACTAAATCAAACAACCTACCCACTCGCAAATCCATCCGTTTATACATTATAGAAGCAAACACACCCTTAACACGTTGGTGATGTTATCATAAAACTACCATATATCGCGATAAACTTTTTTAGATCACTGTTACCGAAACGATCACATCACCTCATAATATTATTAAGCGTTACAAGTAAATCATGTTAATATTAAAAATAATTTATTTAACAAAATATAAAACCAATGATTTAAAGCAGATGTCACATAACCATAATTAATCTAGAAATAAGTTAATACTGAATGTGAAGAATTTTTTATGTTTTTTTTTTCAAGGTTTTTCTTTGATAAGTCGGGTAGACACTAGTTAATTTGGTTCAATTTATAAAAATTGATTTTGATTAAAAGAAGTTTACAGGATAAAAATATTTATATAAAAAGAATTTTAAATAGCCAAAATACTAATACAAGTTTCATGGGTTGGAACAAATCTAGGAACATTCTTTAAAGAAAAAAAAGTTATTTAAAAGTAAATGAAAAGAAAAATACTTACAAAATCGTGTCAAGTTGAGATAAGTTATATTTGACCTTAGTCGTTTCAAGTTGGTTGGACATAAGTTAGGTCTAGCTAAATCTGGTTTAAGTCAAGTATAAGTCGAGTTAAATTCATTTTTGCTTAGGTCTTAACTCATGTTGGACTAAGTTGGGTTGGATCGAAGTTTGACCAAGTTGGGTTGGACCTAGGTTAAGTTGAGTTGCGACCATGTCAAGCTAGTCTGGTTGGGCTTAAGTTGAGTTGTGTCCAAGTCAGGTTAGGGTTGATTGAGTCCACATCAAGTTAAGTTGAGTTAGGTGCTAATCAAACTAAGACTAGTTGTGCCCACATTAGGCTAGCTTTAGATCAGGTCATGTTAGGTCACGCTAAGACAAGATCAGCCAAGGTCAAATCCATGTTGGACAGTGTTGGGTTACGCCAAAGTGAAGTCAAATCTTTAATATACTTTGTTTGAGACAAGTGCAGACTGTCATCGTTATTCCAAGAAACTTCAATACCGAAAAAAATCAAAAGATCCTAGATCTTTTAGAGAAGAATGCTTTGTATCATAGAGTAGATGATGTTCTTGTGATCATTATATCATCAAATAGACAAATATGAAAAACATATAATTAGTCTATAATTTATCGACTAGAAAAGGATCACTTTTGGTAAGAGTGGAACCGAGTTTAATGAGCATTAGTCTAAGTTTTTAAAACCAAGATTTAGGAGTTTGTTTCAGACTGTAAATTTGCTTTATTAGAGTCACAAATTGGAATCACGGGAGACGAAACTACAAGGCTATTGCATGTAAACAGTCTTTAGCCAAGTCTATCACTAGTGCATATTTGACATTTTACTTCGTCTTATAGGCCTCAGTTATAGCGAAACCGAAGCTTATAAAGAGGCTGTGGCATTTTTGCAATTTTGTCCAACTATATTGTCTCGGGTCTCTGAAAACCGCTGTAGTAAAGGGACTTTAGGCCTCGGTTACAAAAGAATCGAAGCCTATAAGGCAGCTCAATAAGCAAAATTTCAAAATTGTCACTAGCGTCAACATTTTTTGCCTCGGGTGTTTAGGGACCAAAGAAGTAAAGGAACTTTAGGCCTCGGTTATTAATTGAATCGAGGCCATAAAGCCTATTAAATTCCCAAATCATGAAACACTTTCACTATTCATCGTCTTCTCACAATCTTTGTGCGTAAAACCCTATTTGTTCTCTCTGCCACCACCACTGTCCAGCTCCATCGTCGACCAGCTATAGCCGCCGTTCGTCGCACGTCATCGCCTCCGTCGCGCCATCCATTGTCGCCGATTAAATCGTCGCCTCTCGTTACCGGTGAGTTCGAAAAATGGGTTTCCTATCGCGTTTTTTTTTCTTTTGCGTTTTTGATTCGTTTGTGTTGCTTTGGAGTTCACAAATTTAAGGTTCAAAACACACCATTGCCATGTCACAAAGAGGCACCGCTGTTGCAACTTTGTGGGCTGAGTGTGAATCTAAGGCATTAATTGTTGTTGTGAACCCATTTGGTTGTGACTGTTGTGTGTAACATCCTGTCAGGATATTACGAGTTTAAATAATAAAATAAAATAAAAAAATAAAACTCATTAATTATAAATCCATTTCCCAAAAACGCGGGAAATTTCAACTTTATTAAATAAATAAAGATGCCAAAATCCTTGAATATAATTACTATTACCATAAAAAATAGTCCAGTAATATTAATAATTACAACTGATTTGAAATCATAAAGACAATGTAAAAACTTTGAGAAAATTGCCCCAAGACTAGCCCCGCTCCGGCTCTATGCCTCACCAGATCTACCTACAACATCATTTGCTCACGTATACCGCGTATACGATCATCGCCAAACATAAGTAGATAGGGTGAGCTTAACAGATAAAACATATACAATTATATATACCCATATACAACATATCAATATAAACAACACAATCATTCCAAAGGATTTCCCTTCCTTTGATTCATACCACCTGGCCACAACCAGGTTATTCGTGTTCTACATCTTCTAGTGATTACTTCTAGGTGACTTGCTGCCATACCTATCGGCCACAACCGATAGAGCACGTGCGGGAAACCATGTTACGAATCATACACCGTAACGCCAGGTGGAGTTCCTAAATACGAACATAGTTCGCAATGTCCCAAGACTACCAAACTCGCCAGTCAAATACTGAGGAGGGCAATCTATCTGGACCCATCCGTACTGCCCACAACCAGCACACTCACACCGGCAACACTCGTCAACCCGAGTCACAACTTAAGAGTTCCTCGTGTTCACCCGCCATCCCGAGCCACAACTCAAGAGATGATATTCTGAGTCACAACTCAAGGAATACCACGTGCTTTAACCCCTATCCCGAGCCACAACTCAAGGGATACGTTTTGAGCCACAACTCAAGGAACACCAACAATCCCACATTTGAAGCATCACCATAAGCCTTGTAGATCACGCCCACAGAATCAAGAACACCAATATTGTTGCAGTAAAATCGCCTGGCGGGGTACACGTACCGTCAGGCGCTGCCGCTTCCAGATTGCTTGGCGGGGGACACGTACCACCAAGCGCTAAGCGCCTTAGTCTTCACTGTCGCTGCAACTATCGCCTGGCGGAACTTCCTGTGCCGCCAGGCGCCACGTGCCTTAGTATTTGCTAAACTGCAGACTTAGCCTGGCGCACCCCTCCTTACCGCCAGGCGCCACCGAGATCCAGAACCCCCTGTTTCTACGTTGTCGCTTGGCGAGTCAATCACCACCGTCAGGCGCTACACCAGTAGTTGCGCAATACTGATTTTAGTTCAGGTTCAAGCACACTTCACACGGGTTTCTCTCATTTGTTCTCATTATAGAGTACCCCTAATGAAAGGCATTGCCATCTATAATGTTCCAAGCCTTATAGTACCTCACATGTGCATTCATCCCGTAGTCATATAGACCATCCCAAGCATGCTCAAACAAAATATAAGTAGCAGCACTCTAACAATTTTAAGCACATGATCTTATGCACTAATGCAATTTAATATTGACACTCATGCCTTCACCAAACCAATTATCCACATGTGACTAACCCAAAGGAACATTCAAATTGATAGAGACTTACCACATAACCCAATCATGCTTCATTAGAAGTTACTTGAACTTATCAAGAGCATATTCATGTATTTTACAGACTCCAAAATCAGCAATATTAAGTAATTTATATCTCTAGCTACGGACCTCCAAATCCAATCTCCATCATTCAAAATGAAGAACCACATGTTATGGACCACTTGTCACAATTTTACCTAAATCAACGGTTAACGAACTAGGAAATGCAGTTTTACGAAAACTGCGCAAACCAGAAAAACATGGTGGCACCTAGCACCCAGAAGTGAGGAGGTGGCGCCTGGTGGGACTAAACTACCGCCCGGCGGTTCCTGTTGCGCGAAAAATACGAAAAACAGCATTTTTTGTGAATAGAACACCATGCACCTCTTTGGTATGGCGCTTGGCGACCAAATGGGTGCTGCCAGGCGGTTCCTGCACCTGCGAACCTTACCCCCTTCACAACAACTCTGATTTCCATCAATTTCTGACTCCATAGGATACGAACCCAGTTATTGGGATTATGGTTCATCCCTAACACTTCCCATTCACGAATTCATTCACATTTCCCCTTAGATTGCTGCCACTATAGAAATTCTCAATTCATCAACCCTAAGATAATATTCCTACTTTTTCATCCAATTTATTCATCAATTAAATGAATTTCAATGATGTTTGACATCCAATCACCCCTTAACCATTAAAATTTGCTTTCGCTCCGATTAGAGTCATCTCAAAACATTCAGAACATCAAAATCGAACCAAAATTGGTTTGCGTCGCCTAGCAATCTTCATCACCGCCAGGCAGTTCAAGCAAAACCCAGAAACTGGGTTAATCTGTCACGCGTCGCCTAGCAGCACAAAGCTCACCGCCAAGCGGTTCCTCTCGGGAACCCAGAAAATAAGCAAAATAGGATGAGTCGCCTTGCGGTAGTTCATCGTCCGCCAGGCGGTTTCTGGAAATTTTCCAGAAACCCATAATTTGCGAATTAATTCAACAGGAAGCATGTTATTTCTCATCATACATCATACCATTAACAAAACAACATAAATTACGAGTTCAGCTCCCCTAACCTGGTTTCCTTTGCTTAAAACTCTAGTAGCCCTTGGTTCTCCCTTACTTCCAATAGTCTTCCTTAGTTCCAGCCCTCCCTTGGCTGCTTGGGTTTCCTTGCCCTTTCACCTTCATGCCAAAGAAATTTTGGCAAAAAAAAATAAAGTTTAATTTGGGTTCACCAAGGTTTGAACCCCTCACCATGCCAAAGCCAAATCAATGTTCTACCATTTAACCAATTCATGTTTCATGATGATTAATATAATTTTATGATTATATTATCACTCAACATACTCTAGCATATTATTAAAACAATAATAATTAAATAACACACAAATAGCATACATAGAACTTAAACCCAAGTCCTCTAACACATTTAAGTACTCTCAACCATTTGAGCTAGTAATTTTTCACATCATAGTTATCCGCATTAAATGCCTTAAAGGCTCCTACTACCCGCATTTATTAAATAATTATTTAATTAATTATTTAAATTCCTCGGGTCTTACACTGTGAATGAGGTAGCAACAAATTTGACGAATTTTGTTGTGATTGTTGCTGCATTGGAACCTTTGGTTGTTGCAGCATGTGTGCAAAGTGATGACTTGTGTGTCTCCCAGCGATTGGCCAGCCACTGCGACGAAAAACTATCGCGTCTCCCGGCGACCACCGCTGCTGCAAGAGCTCCAGATTTTTTACAAAATGGCTTTGGTTCACACCTGAGGCCAAAAGTCATCCCCTTTTGGCCTCATTCAAATATGCCTTGGTTCTAGAACTGAAGTAGAATATCAAAAACAATCGGGGCCAAAAGCCCTTACTGCACTCGTGTATATTAAGAAAGATATTGTCAAAATCAATTTAATAAATAGACCACCTTGAAGATACAATTTTTGTTAGAATGAATGAATGGTAGTTGATTTAACAACAAAGTTGAAAGTGTTAATGCAATGAAAACCCTTAATTTGATGAAAGCCCTAAGTAACTAAGCTAGCTTTGAACATTGGAAACTACATCAACATTGAATTTGTTCTTAAAAATTCACTTGTAGCCAACTTTTAAAACATTGAATCAAATTTTTATTTATTGTAAGGACGTGAAAGGATATAACAAGCTTTTATCTCTTTGTCAAAGTGATAATCAAGTTTCTTATTGATAAGTACCTCAAAATGTTAGTTGTTGTTGCCAAATAAGGCAAATGTGACTATTCAACTTGAAATTTATAGGAGTATTGAGGGTCAATATTCAATGCAGCTAACAATTCAAAAAATATATTTACCTTATATGAACTAATTTAGAATTTTTCGATAGATTTCTTTGTATAATGGTTAATTTGGAATGAAAAACTTGATAGGTTATTTTTCTCATTGATTTTTTGAGAGATTGTGATTTTATATATATGATATTAGGTCAACACACACATATAAGACATTTGATACCACTTTTAACCCTAAACCTTAACCTTGTGTTTGGTTGAAGAATTTCAAAAATTCCAAGAAATTGAAATACATAGTATTTAAATTACTTACAATTGAATTCCATTCATTTATTAAATAGTTTGTTTGGATGAAGTAACTACAATATCTTAGATTTCAATTTTCCTGTTTAGATAAAGCAAATTTCAATTTTCAAGCAAACTCAACTCTATCTTTGAGCCTAAGATGAGTTATCTCAGCTTTCGATTTGAGATGACTTGTCTCGACTTTCAATTCGAGACGACTCATGAAGATTTAACCTCGACCGACTAGGTCTGACCTTCGACATGGACCGACTCAGCTCGACCTTTGGCCCGACCGAGTCAGCTTGACCATCGACCTGATTTGACTCAAATCAACCTTCACCACAAGCCTACTCGACTCAACCTTCGTGAGTGGAGTGAAATTTCAATTTCCTTCTTTTTTTTAGTGAATTTCAAATTCTACTGTTTTAGTTATTTGAAATACCTTATTAAAATTCCTCAATTTCAATTTTCTTTTAATTTTCTCATCCAAACAAGTCATTTTACTTTAAAGAATTTCAAATTCTCCAAATAGATGAATTATTCTATTAGTCTTTTCTGCCCGATGTGAGATTTTGACTCACACTTGAATTATTCTCAACTAGCTCCTCTCAAGGATGAATCCTTTTTCATATTGTATATTTTCTCTTAGGTATATGGTGACCAACTTATACCATTGTGGTTATGGTGTTGTTATAGCGACATAAGTCATACTTATACCCTTGCCCTTGTTGTGGTTATGGTATTTGTTGTTATAGCGATATAAGTTAGTCATCTCGAACCATAGACTCTGATACCATTGTCATATGGATTATCATTGAGAGATTGTGATTTTATATATATGACATTAGTATAATACACATATAAGACATTTAACACCACTTTTAATCCAAGATTTTAAAGTAATGGGTTTACGATTCTTTTATCTTATATTATTTAACTTTATCTTTTATATCTAATATGGAACTTTAGCTCATACTTAAATTATTTTCGATTACACGGATTGCTCCCAACAAAACTTAGATTTAGATTACTTAGTCTAAAACTAAAAAATGCACGTACTGAAACTGTTGAAAAAAAAAAACCCTTAAAAATTAACTCTATTCACCGAGAGTCCTTGAAAATATGATAGAAGGACCACTTTATCTTGCATACTGTACTACCAAAACTATATTTGATAATTGCCAAATACACCTTCCCTACTTGATAAATGCATCTTCCTTGTGACGTCGGAATTTATAAACCAACCATGATGCAATTTTGTTATTCATTATTTTACGCAATTGATTTAACATTTAGAATCTTAATTCACTTTCTATATATAAAAAATAAAAATTATTCAAAATTAGTTTCAATCAATTATACATATAATAGTCTTCTGGTGAACATTTTGTCAATGTTATTAATGGATGAAAGGTTTTGACTTATTTCCCAGAAATGAAAATTACTTAAAAACAATGAGCCAACTAAGAATATGTATTAAGTACGGAAATTGAATTAGTATCGATCAACTAAGAAAATATCCAATGATCAAATTATATTATTTTTAAGAAAGAAAATTGAAGTAAGTGGTATGAACTAAGAAAATATCCAATTGTGTGATGAAAGTCATAAAACTTCGTAAAAATTATGCATTTTTTCAATAAGCAAATTTCTTATCAAAATGATATGCTTTGGTTTGAGTAGAAGCAACATCAGAATATATCAGAAGATGAAATAAAGTAAACACAAAATCTTCAATTTGTTTTTCTTTATATTCCACCCTTTTTGTCAAGAAGAAGAAAAAGTGCATGAACCAAAGAAGATGTATGCTTATAAATCAGTTCCTGAAGTTCATCATAACGTTGAATGTTTTGAATGTGGTCCATTATTAATTCAGGTTCCAACCAATGAACATGGGTTTGCAGGATCTGAATTTTAGCCAAAAATTCAGTGTCATGGTCTGTCGTGGAGCATTATTTTTGGATGATTCCATAATAATTAGAAGAGACATAAGAGATATATTGTATCATTACTTCCAAATTTCATCTTCATCATTTTGTATAATCTACAGTTTCTGAGTAGTTCTAGAAGAGATATTTCATTTTTATTTAAAATAAATTTAACCACATGTCAAATTCATGACACAATTTTTAGTTATTTCAAAAATAATGTTATGGATACTCAAATTATGTATTTAAAGTTAATAAATTATATAATAAAAATATTGATTTAAAATATATCTTCAAATATATAGTTTTAGTCTTTAAATACTGAATTGTGAGTTTGGTCTCCAAATTAAAATAATAATAATAATAATTTCTTTAGCCCTTCAATATTGAAAAAAATATTTTACTTTTTAAATATTAAATTCAATCTAAAAACAATTTTAAATGCTAAATCCTATGTAAACCTTAAATTTTTTAATTGTAAAAAATTGATTTCAGTCTCTCAAATTTAGTATTTAGCAAATTTTTTTTTCGAAAAACTAACATATGTTTTTAAGATTTGAAGAACCATAATCAGAATAACCCAACTTTTATAAACACTAAAAACATATCTAAACATAAAATATATAATGTAATATAGTTTGGTAAATGGACAATTTAGTAAAGATGCTTACTTGTAATATATATTTAAAACAAATTCCAAGTTTCTTTCTAAAAAGAAAATATTGTTTTTTCTTCAAAAACATTTGCAAAGTGAAATAATTTTTTACATCATTGTTAGTAAAATAAAAATCACTACAGGTTTTTAAAAATCTGTCATAAAATATTTAATTTTAAGGGAATTAATCAGTTTTTTACTGATAAATAAATATATTCATTTATATTTTATTAGTTAGGATTTAGCACTTTTGTATTTATTTGTAAAATAACAAGTAGTAATATAATTAATTTTAATCTATTATTTTTTTTAAACTCTATTAATAGTTAAAATAATGAAATACATGTTTGGTATTATTATTTATCATGTGTCAATAAAATACAAATTAAATTAATTTAAGAGAAACCATTCAAAGTTTTAAATTAAAAAAAAAACAGAAAAGAAAAAGTAGATATTTTCCATTTAATATTAATTGTATCTTAATGTTAATTTTTCTATGCAATAGTTATTAAAGACAAAATGTGTGTATAATTACTGTAACTATTAAATAAATTTAAATAAAATTAACGAAATTAAAATTTTGTAATGCCACTGTAATTTTTTTATTGTAAAAAATATATTAATATTTATTTACTGAACTAACAGTTTATCCTAATTTTTTATTTAAATTATCTTCTTAAATCATATATTTTACTTAATTAATTAATAATGTTTTTTTTTTAATTTTAATAAGCGACCTCGCGACGTAATTTAAATATATTTGTGGTTCAACCAAATTTATTAGAATAACTTTTAAATTTATTGAAGGTTTAAATAATTCATAAATTTATATATTTTTCATTAATTTTTTGTTGATTTTTTTTTCTTTTTAAGTATCAAAATATTTTTTATTTTCATTTCCTTTGTTTGATTTTATTATTAATTAAATGACATCATTATTTTTTTCTTTTTATATTCAACTCATATATTAACTGACCTTGTAATCTAATCCTTTTCGACTCACTAGTTAACTAATTTCTTCTTTAACAAAAAATAGTTGACCTAATAAATAAGATTAGAACGAAAATTCACAAGTATTGAGGGCATAAAGGAGTTAATTGAATCGAGAGAAGGAAGAGTTAGATCAACACGTTAAAGTATTTCAATAAGAGTAACAAATATTTATAACATATATAATTAAATTTATTACATTTAAACACGGCTTTAAGTGTAAAAGTAAATAAAATAAGAATTATGTGTTTCAGTTTATCAATAAGACTAAGATGGCTATTATTTTCATAAAATTAAAAAGTATATATTATTGAAAGTATGGCTTAATATTTGTAAAATAAATTTTAACTATTAATTATATAGGAACTATGCACACATATAGAAGAATGAATGGAAGTCTGTATATTATGTGAAATGAATAAACTTATTTATACACAGTACAGAAGCAAAAAAATGAAAGCAACTATCATATAACAGTACTAACTGTTTTAACTATCTAAGGTTCAGTTTTGACTTATTCCTAACACACCCCCTTAAGTCAAAACAGGTTTTACAACTCCAATAGATTGTCTCAGATACCTAAACCTCTCCCCTTTTAAGGCTTTGGTAAAGATATCTGCCAA
>Ga0214545_1007618_pt1 | contig 17941 bp, 18 predicted proteins | sample CNSS4metaG_FD_160064 | JGI IMG/M metagenome (GOLD analysis project Ga0214545, IMG submission 160064) | Root nodule microbial communities from cowpea collected in UCLA plant growth center, Los Angeles, California, USA - CNSS4 | ecosystem: Host-associated > Plants > Roots > Nodule | place: USA...
ATAAAATGGAAAGGAAAGGAATGGTAAAAATGTGAGAAGCACGCCACTACAAGGCTAGGCTAGAAGCCATGGCAACCTTGAAGATGAGTGCATGTGTGCCGCCACTTGCTATGCAAGATAAGGCTTAGAAGTATTCACTCCCAAGGGAGGAAACTCTCACAAATGGTTGAGACACAAGAGTGTTTTTACTTCAAAATGTTCAACCCTTTTACATGTCTAGGAGCACCCCTTATATAGAAGAGTTTAGGGGCCTCTAAGAAAATAAAAGATACCTAAGGATGTCTCTACAAAAACCTAACCCTAGCTTCTAGAAACTAGGTCAAATAAGGTTACAAAAAATGAGAGACAAAAGACCTAACTATGGTGTGTGCCATGCTAATTTCGTTCTAGCACAAAAGGAGACAAAGAATGTGTCTCATATGTCTCCAAAATGTGGCCAAAGTATGCTAAAAACAAAGGATACCAAAGGTACATAGGTACACTTGTTTTATGGCCTTTAATTTATGCTTTATGCCTTTGCTTTACTCTCTCCTCCACATCATTTATGCTCCCCAATCACCATGCACCACCTAGCATTGCTTTCTTACTCCTAATTAACCTACAAAGCAAATAAACATAGATTAGCATGTTGGCTTAAGTCAAGTCAACTATAGTCAACAAGTCAAACCTAGTCAAAGGTCAACAGGTCAACTAAAGTTGATTAAACTAAGTCAACTTAGGGAATCAAAAATAACAAACACAAATGAAAGGGATGAAGGATTAATGAACTTCCTTTCTAAACATGCCTAGTCTTCTTAAGCATGTGCCTCCATCCTTGGTTGGGGTCAATCCTTCATCACTTCTTCACGACCTCGCTTAGGCGAGCCATTCTCGCCTAAGCGAGAGTGTCCGTCGCTCACCCCATCCCTTGTTGCCTAAGCGAGAAGCTCACGTAACAACAGGGTTTTGCGTCTTTGCTAATCTCGCCTAGGCGAACCTGGCTCGCCTGAGCGAGAAATGCAGACTCCTACACTGATCACGCACGTAAACATACGACATAATTTAAATGCTATACAATCCCCCAACCCTCAAATTTGCACAATAGTGGCGTACATAGTGCAGTCATCCATCATAATCATACAATTAGGTAAAAACACCAATAGAACAGTACCCAAAAACCCAACCCCTAATTCCTCTCATGTGAAACACAAAAATTCATGACAAAACAGTAACACAAGCATGCAATATGACCAAAAGCATACAATTACGGTTCAACTCCCCTAACCTGAATTCTTGATTGAAATTGAGAAGGGAATAGGGATTCCTTGGTTCACCAAATTCTTTGCTTCCACCTCTCTCTCCCAACTCAACCTCTCACTCTCCAATTTTTGCTCTCCTCTCAAGCGAAAACGAAAATAATTGCAGAAACCCTCCTTTCCACCTCAAATTTGCCTTTTATATGTGTCTTATGGTTGGGTAAAAGGGCTGAGACGAATTTAGGCTTTATGGTATGTTTAAGTCTCATTTAATTATTATTATAGGATGATTTCTAGCCCCTCTTAGCTTCCCTTTCTAGGTTTTCTTTTGCCCTCTCATACTCCCTCCAAAACTACACTTAAAAAAATAAAGTTCTAGTTTCTTTCCCAACCAAGTTTTTGTGATACACTCCAATCATTATAAGCTTACATTACCAATTCCATACTCATACATATTACTAAAAATTAATAGTAAAACAATATTATTAAATTATTAGCATACATAGGACTCAAACCCAAGTCCTCTCACACAATCAAAGTACTCTCAACCACTTGAGTTAATACTTTGCCATGTCACATCAAACAATAATTAATGCCATAAAGGCTCTTTCTACCCGCATTTATTAATTAATTACTTATTTAACTAATTAATTTTCACAGGTCTTACACCAAACTGCTTGCTGGCTATCCCAAATGTCCTCCTACCTTGCAACCATTTTACTGACTGGAAGGTAGCTTCAGAAACAGAAGATAAGGCACGAGGTACACTCGGTGGATGAGGGCGAGGAACTGGTCTAGGTGCAGGAACATTATCAACTGCTGGGTTCATACAATGTTTAAAAATGAACCGACTATTGATGGGTGGTTGGAGACGAAGCAGTATTGGTGTGTCTGAAACAACACCTTTCGCCTTGCATAAGGTCGTGATGAGTGCTGGAAACCCGAGCTTGGTAGCATTACTTGCAATGAAGGCAATCTCCTGTGATATCACAGCTCCTTATCAATTTCAATTCTGGTCATGATCGCAAAAATCAAGTACGATCGCTCAAGATTGATATCGGAGGTGTGAGTATTAGGAGATATGTTTTTATATGAGGAAACACTCCACATATGTGCCAAGGAGTTCAGATGGTTGTGCAGAATGCGAATAGGAGTGCCAAAAACACCAATCACATAGGACTCGCCAAGAATGCACAATCTTGCTGCAATGGCCTTAAAGTCCTTATCTTCATTCAGAAAATCTCCATAAGGTGTGTTCCTATCAGCAGGAAAAATAGGAGTCCTCAAGAAGGTGTTTAATGCCTTGTGGTCAAACTTGATCATTTTGCCCCGGACCTTGGCTTGGCGAGGCAAAGAACCCTCCAAATTGTAGGCATTGGCATAAAACTCCTTAATAGGGACCTCATCAACCTCATTGGGAAGGTTTCCCAGCACTCTATGGCATTGTCTTCTCTCCAACTCCAACCTGAAATCATCAAATTCCCCCACCTTCAAGTTGACATGCCTCTCTGGTAAGATACCGACATGCATGATCTCCAAAAATCTCCTTGCAGCAGCTTCAGATGTAAACTTATGCTGATCATACTCAAACTCGGTGTCTTCATCCATGGAATTAGTGGGAGGAGCACGGGACGAACACCCTCGAGTAACTTTTCGCTTCTTAGAATCCCGAGATGCCTTAGGAGGAGCCATCTGCAAAATTAATGTCACAGAACCAGCACATAGAGCATTCAACAAAACAAGGTTAGAAACAACAATGCTAGTATCAACAAACAAAATTTAACAAAACACAACATTGTTGCAAAGGTTCACTCGCTGGGCGAGCAACTCGCTGGGCGAGCAACTCGCTGGGCGAGCAACTCGCTAGGCGAGCAGCGACGACAGAGGTTGCAGTAGCAGTCTCGTTAGACGAGTGAGCTCGCTCGGCGAGTGACTAAATCTGCAGCAGAAAACACACTGTCACAGCACGAATGTGAGCAAGCTCGCTAGGCGAACGCAACTCCGTCAAGATTGCAAACACAATACTTACACATACCACTCTATATGCAAAACTTGAACAACACATAGTAATACAAACATTCATAGATTCAAAATCAACAATGAGAAATCCTAAAGAAAACCCTAAGTAAAACCCTAAATTATTGAAATGAAAAAGGAAAAAGAATATGAGAAATACTTACCTGGATGAAGATGAATGCAAGAAGAAGAATCAATGGCAAGGAGCAAGCACACACAAGAGCAGCGTGACTCGCACACTGGAGGATAGCTAAAAACGGCTAGGGTTTTCGAGAAGAGAAAGAGAAAGAAAAAGAGGGGAAATATGATTTTTAGGGCCAACGAGACGCTCTCGTTGGGCGAGCATCACACCCCGCTGGGCGAGCAGCCTCGTTTTGAGAAAAGTCAAATTCGACCCAACAACCACCTGACAGCATTAAAGCATGTCACAGTCGTTGGGCGAATGAGTGCGCTCGCTGGGCGAGTGTCCCAGTTCCCTCCAATTTCAAATTCAATTTTTTTTTATTCCCGAAGCTTGTTTGTTGGGTGAGTAGCGGTCGCCCAGCTACTGTTCTAGAGTGATTTTTCTTCAATAATTCGCTAGGCTACTACTACTTGCTGGGCGAGTCTGTATAATTTTATGAGTCACAGATTGCCAGACTCGCTGGGCGAGAGTGGCTCTCCCAGCTACTGCTCCAAATGCCAATTAACGTAAATATTCGCTGGGTGAGGGGTGGTCGCTAGGTGAGTCTGCATAATTTTTGAAAACCAGATTCTACAGAACCGGACTCGCTTGGCGACTGCCACTCACTGGGCGAGCAAAACAAAATAGCAGCACATATAAATAGAAGCAAACCTACTCTAAAAACGATAACAACAACAACCCTGGGTTGCCTCCCAGTTAGTGCTTCTTTAACGTCACTAGCTTGACGGGTAACAGTTCATGGATCATAAAAATGAATGATAGTGGTGAGGCGTTCAACCTCACCCCCACATAATGCTTCAAACACTGACCATTGACTATCCAACTTCTATCTGGATCGCTAGAAGAAGAATCCATTAGTTCAACTGCGCCATATGGTTTGACATCCTTGATGGTGAATGGCCCCGACCACTTTGATTTCAACTTGCCAAGAAAGAGCTTGAATCTTGAATTGAAAAGTAGCACTTGCTGGCCTGGGTGAAATTCTCTCTTCAAAAGCTTCCTATCATGATAGAGCTTTACCTTTTTCTTGTATCTCTTGGAGTTTTCATATGCTGTCAATCTCATTTCTTCAAGTTCCTGCAACTGCAACTTCCTTTTCTCTGCAGACAAAGATGAATCAAAGTTAAGAAATTTTAAGGCCCAATAAGCCGTATGCTCCATCTCCATTGGCAGATGACAAGATTTGCCATATACTAATTGGAACGGTGACAGCCCCACAGGTTGTTTTCATGGCTGTCCTATATGCCCAAAGAGCATCGTCAAGCTTCACCGACCAATCCTTTCTTGATGATGCCACAATCTTCTCAAGAATCCTCTTTATCTCTCGGTTGGACACTTCAGCTTGGCCATTGGTTTGAGGATGATAAAGAGATGTTATTTTGTGCCTAACATCATAATGTTTCAAAACCTTGGCTAATTGAGCATTACAAAAATGGGATCCACCATCACTTATGAGGACCCTAGGAACTCCAAACCGTGAGAAAATTTGTCTCTTCAAGAACTTGATAACAGTCTTGGCATCATTCTTTTGGCAAGCAGTTGCTTCCACCCATTTGCTGACATAATCCACTGCAACCAATATATACTCATTACTATAAGATGAAGGTAAGGGACCAACAAAATCAATGCCCCAACAGTCAAACACCTCCAGTTCCAAAATTGCTTGCAGTGGCATCTCATTTCTTCTTGAAATGCTTCCAATCCTCTGGCACTTATCACAACTCCTAGCATGAGCATGAGCCTCTTTGAATAAAGTGGCCCAATAGAAAGCAGATTGGAGCACCTTGGAGGCTATCCTTTCTCCATTAAAGTGTCCACCATATGGCGAATTATGACAATGCCATAGGATACTTGCAGCTTCCTCTGTAGTGACACACCGTCTCAAAAGATTGTCAACGCCAAGCTTGAACAAGAAAGGGTCATCCCAAAGGTACTATTTTGCATCATGTAAAAAAAATTTCTTCTGCTGCCATGAAAGATCTTCATGGAGAACACCTGCAGCTTTGAAATTAGCCATATCTGCAAACCATGACCTTTGTTCAATGAGCATCAAGCTTTCATCACAAAAAGTCTCACAAATATCCCTCTCTTTACATGTAACTTCATCATTTACCAACCGAGAAAGATGATCTGCAATAGCATTCTCACTCCCTTTCTTGTCCCTAATCTCCAAATTAAACTCCTGTAATAAGAGAACTCATATGATCAACCGTGGCTTGGAGTCAAGCTTGGACAACAAATACTTTATGGCAGCATGGTCTATATATATGATCACTTTAGACCCAATAAGGTAAGGTCTAAACTTCTCCAATGCATAGACAATGGCCAAAAACTCCTTCTCTGTTGTGGCATAATGAAGTTGAGCACCATTCAAGACCTTGCTGGCATAGTAAATAGCATGAAAAACTTTCTCTTTTCTCTAGCCAAGAACAACCCCAATGGCATAATCGCTAGGATCACACATCAACTCAAATTCTTGAGTCCAAATTGGTGCAATTATCATTGGGGCAGAAACTAGTTTCTCCTTCAAGCTATTAAAAGCTTGCAAACAATCACCATCAAACTCAAAAGGAGCATCTTTAACAAGGACATTACACAAGGGTTTAGCAATCTTGGAGAAATCTTTGATGAATCTTCTATAGAAACTTGCATGACCAAGAAAACTTCTAACCCCTTTGACAGTTTTTGGAGGTGGTAATTTCTCAATGACATCCACCTTAGCATGATCAACACCAATTCCCCTAGAAGAGACTCTATGGCCCAACACAATACCTTCTCTCACCATAAAATGACACTTTTGCCAATTCAGCACAAGGTTTGTGTCAATGCATCTTTTCAAAACCACATCCAAGTTCTCAATGCATGAATCAAAAGATGGACCAAAAACTGAGAAATCATCCATAAATACCTCAATACTCTTCTCAACCAAATCAGCAAAAATGGCTAGCATGCATCTTTGAAAGGTGGCAGGTGCATTACTAAACCCTAAACCCTAAACCCTAAACCCTAAACCCTAAACCCTGAACCCTAAATCCTATAATCAATGCACATCCTCCACCTAGTGACTATTCGAGTTGGAATTAACTCATTTTTCTCATTCTTGACGATAGTCATTCCCCCTTTCTTTGGCACAACGTGCACAAGACTTACCCAAGAACTGTCAGAAATTGGATATATCATCCCTGCTTCTAACAATTTCAGCACTTCCTTCCTCACCACCTCTTTCAAAGTGAGATTCAAACGTCTTTGTGGTTGTACAATGGGTTTGTAGTCCTTCTCCAACATGATCTTGTGCATGCAATAGGTTGGGCTTATCCCCTTGAAGTCAGAAATATGCCAACCTATAGCCCCTTGATTTTCCTTGAGAACCTCCAAAAGCCTATACTCTTCAAACTATAAAAGTGCACTGCTAATTATCACCGGTTTTTTACAATCTTTTTCTAAGAAAGCATACTTGAGATGATCTGGAAATATTTTCAACTCAAGTTTACCTTGATCATCAGATTTCTCCTTTGTCAAATTCTCCATTTTAGCATGAGTGGAAAATACTTCTCTAGTCTTTTCCAACTGCATAGTGACTTCTTGCACTTCAGCTTCCTCTTCAAGAGTCAAATTATCACAAGAATCAGTCAAAACTCTCTCAAGAGAGGATTTTACATGCATCTAACTCTTAGTTGTGTCAATCACTTCATCAAGGACCTCCACTCTGAAAAATTTGCAACTATCACTTGGATGTTGCATGGCCTTTATGACATTAAAAGTCACAGTTTCATCTTGCACACGAACTTTTAGATGACCATCATCCACATCAATAATCACCCTGGCAGTCTTTATGAATGGGCGCCCCAATATGAGAGGGACCTCAGTATCCTCCTCCATATCCAAGATGACAAAATCCACTGGAAAAGTGAATTTATCAACTTTCACCAATACATCTTCTATAACACCATATGGACACTTAATAGACTGATCAACAAATTGAAGTGTCATCCTCGTGGGTTTCACCTCTAAATCTCCAATTCTTCTCATCATGGAAAGAGGCATCAAATTTATACTTGCTCCCAAATCAATTAATGCCTTTCCAATGGGTAATTTCCCAATGGTGCATGGTATAGTGAAACTACCTGGATCTTTGAATTTGGGAGGCAAGAGCTTTTGAATAATTGCACTACAATTGCCTTGCACTTCAATTGTCTCCTCCTTAATGTACTTCCTCTTTTTGGTGAGCAATTTCTTCATAAATTTGGCATAGGAAGGCATTTGTTGGAGAGCTTCAGAAAAGGGAATGGTAATCTCTAGTTTCTTGAAAATATCCAAAAACCTAGAGAATTGTTTCTCCTTTTCTTTTCTAGAGTGGGTTTGGGGATAAGGAAGTGGCTTCACAATTTTTTTTTTCTCACTATTTTTTCTATCCACTTCTTTCTCATATTTTCCCTCAACTTTTTCAGCATTCTCACTTTTCTCTCCACTCGCCTCTCCTTTTTCTTTCTCACTCTTTTTTTTATCAGATCTCTCTCCACTAACACCTTACCACTTCTTATAACAATAGCCTTACACTGCTCCTTGGGGTTAACCTCAGTATTAGCCCCAAAGTTCTTCTTTGGCTTGTCCTCCAACTTCTTAGCAAGTTGCCCAATTTACATTTCCAAGTTACGGAGAGATGCCTCCGTGTTCTTTTGATTGGAAATAGACACTTGCACAAACTGTTGCATTGCTTCCTTAAGTTTAATGGTCCTATCAGTCAAAGATGGTTGGGATTGAGGTGAAGGTCTATTAGAAGGTTCAGGTTGGCCCATGCTGGGGTGAGGCTTCCAACCATGGTTGTAGTTACCATAATTACCCTAACGACCTTGGTTACCCATGTAGTTAACCTCTTCTTGAGAATTAGTCTTCATGACACACTGCCCATTTGAATGATCTCCACCACACAACTCACATCCTTGCATAGTTTGTTGGTGTTGAGCCTGTGAGACATTCTGAAGTTCCTTAGGCAATTGAGAAAGCTTCTTCATTATTGATTCAAGTTGTTGAGTCATTATTTTGTTCTGAGCCAATATTGCATCCTGAGACTGAAGCTCTAACATACCTCCTTTCTTTTGTGAAGTAGCCCTCTCATTCTGCATTTCATTATCATTAGATGCCATATTCTCAATCATTTCATGGGATTCCTCAGGTGTCTTCCACTTGATGTTGCCTCCAGCCGAGGCATCCAACATTAATTTAGTATGAGATTGCAATCCTTTAAGGAAGAGAGTAAGTTGCGTAGGCATGTCAAAACCATGAGTAGGGGTTTTTAGTAACAAGCCTTTGAACCTATCCCATGTTTGGCTCAATGACTCAGAATCTTCTTGTTGAAAGGATGATAGTTTTTGCTTCCTTTTATTGACCTTTGATTGTGGAAAGTACTTGTTCAAGAATTTGGCTACAACATCCTCTCAGTCAGTCAAACTATTCTCAGGAAAGGAGTTCAACCAAACCTTAGCATTCCCATCCAAAGAGAAAGGAAAAAGACTTAATTTGATGGCCTCAACTAGCACTTGGTGAATCTTCACTATGTTACAGATTTCCAAGAAAGTAGCCAAATGTGTATACGAATTCTCATGTGAATGGCCATGAAACTGGTTACTCTTGACTAAATGAATCAAAGTTGGCTTCATCTCCATGTTGGTGGCATTCACCGCAGGTCGTGCGATGCTGCTGAAATTAAGAGGATTAGAGAATGAAGCATAGTCTTCCAGAGTACGCTGAACATGCCTTTCACCATGTCCTTCACCAGCCATTTCTTCCTCCTCTTGATCAGTTGAGGAGAAGATAGCTTGTTCAGAAGTAGATGCTGCCTCTTTCTCTTCTTTAACTTTCTGGATTTGCCTTCTTCTTCGTGTTCTACTGTTGTTCCTACGAGCTGTTCTTTCAATTTCAGGATCAAATAGTAGATTATCAGCTCGAGTCTTGCTTCTCATACAAAACAAAAACACTAGAAAAGACAAATAATATACAAACTAAATATATACAAACTATAAACAAAGATGAATGTACAAATGCATGTAGAAGCCTAAACTGGTAAATAACACAATCAAACAAATGAAAAACAAACAAATCCCCAATGACGGCGCAAAAAACTTGTTAACTCATTGGCAAGTGTACCGATTCGTTACAAGTCATAAAAATGGAAGTCCAAGTATCGTTTTCCCAAGGGATTTGTGTTCGTTTGTCTAAGTGTGATTATTTACTAATTTTAGCAATAATGTCAACATATAAGATTGGTTTAATTTAAGAACAACATGCAAAATTAATAAACACTAAAGTTATAGAAAAATTTAGGAAAGACTTCATCAAGGTTGGATTTCATGAACCATACTAATGTAATATTTCCTACACAATTTTTCTATCTTGCTCAAACATCCTCATCATAAGCTTACTAGCTCCTAATTCCTTAGAAGCAAGTTCTAAGTCAAATATGTCAAAATATTAATTCCTTAACTATTTTAACACATGACTTGCATTAAGATTTGATGTATAGAATGACCTAGAGATTACGTTTATTCCTAGAACTCAATCTCATGGTTTTTCTATCCAAGGTTAAGTTCCAATTCATTTTCCAATAATTAGATACAACCAAATAGCAAAGATTTCCATCAAGCACATTTATAATTGAGATAGAACATATGAACAACGAAAGATATTACATTGTATAGGAAAATTACAAAGAGTATAGGTTCATTACATCCAACCCAAATGAAAGAGGAGTTTAGTCACTCCTAGGCATTTAGAGAACAAAGGATGGATGAATTGATGGAATGGATGAATTGATGTGAAGTCTCCTTGCCCTAGAATGGCATTTTTTCGTATCTTTCCTGGTCCTGTCGCGTTCCCACACCTCAGCACAGCAGTTTCGTGTAACTTTCGAAACTATAACCACTTCAGAAAACCGTCCTCTCGTTGGGCGAGATGACTTACTCGCTTGGCGACTGGTGATTACTCGCTGGGCGACCGAGCACTCTCGCTGGTCGACAAGGTCCTGACAAAATAACCTCACTTCTTCTCCAATCCTTCACTTTCCTATACAATAATCTCCAAGAAAACACAAAATATATCTAACCTAAAAGAAACCTAAAAACAACCTAAAACTACCCACAAAACACATGATGGAGTACAATAAAGAGGTCCATTAAAATAAGAATAATAAGTATTTTTCATACTTATCACATTGCATGGAGGGCTAAGGTTCAAACATTAGTTCCACTATAATTTCTTAATTGAATTATGAGGTTAGATGAATAATTTGTTTGTTCTTTTGATTCTTGTTATGATTACATTGTAGCAAGTTAGTACAATGTTAAATCTACATAACATAACGACTATATGAGTCCATGGGTTTTTAAATTTTAATTGAGAAGTTATTTTGGTTAAATTAGAAATTTTCATATGATTGAATGAGTTTTTGCTAATAATTGAGAAGTTACTTTGATTAAAGGTGAAAACTTTGATTAGAATTAATCAAAAAGTTACTTTGGTTAATTAGCTTTTTACAAGATACAAGAGGTAAAAGAATAGACATGATTAGGCCTAGTAATATTTAATTGAGAAGTTACTTTGGTTAAATTTACTATGATTAATCTATAAAGTTCTTGCTTTTGATTAAGAAGTTACTTCGGTTAAAAGTGAGGACGCTAACAAATTAATTGAGAAATTACATTGATTAATTTGAAATCTTAGACAAGAAATCAATAATAATAATATGTGAAAAACCAATGATGAATCCTATTTTGAAAAAGTAGTGGGATCAACCTATTTTTCTCTACTATTTGTTTTATCTCTTTTCAATTCTATTTCTTTCTTTCATTTATCTTAATCCTTTTATAATTTGACTAACTCTTTTGTTTAGTTTTTATAATAAATAATTTGTTAGAAAGCAATTTCGTGTTCGTTGGGAGACGACTTTGGGTTACTTTACCCTTTCTATTTTGTTGACTACTTTCTTAACAATACTCAAGTTGTTATTGATAATTAATATTAATTTGATCGCATAAACGTATCCAAATGTCACAGAGAATCAACGTTGGGCATGGTGGCAAAAGCGTGCTCCAAGTACAACCCTGTGTAGGAGAAGCCAAAAACATTCCTCGAAATCAAAGGGGGCATAATATAGGGACCATTGGAAAAGGCCCCACCTTAAGTGACGAGCTCCTCAGAAGTCCATTCAACTGTTGGATCCTAGCTCAAGCCACCCTACGCAGGTTCACTAGATGCATCACCAACTACCAAAGTCGACACTTAGGTAGAAGACATCAAATTTGGGCGGTAAGACGCCATCAAAGTCGCTTTCTTCCACTCGTCCACAGGGTTGGCATGCCAACCTTTTATTTCTTGGTCGTAGGAGGAGTCATCATGGAAGACCGAACAGTCTTGGCCTTCTACTTCTTCATATAGGCTGCCTTCCATGACTTCAAAGACCCCCCCTCCCCGAATGACATAATCTCTTCATGAAAACAGGTTCAAATAACCTATTAATCCAACCAACAATAAAACTATCAACCTTACCCTCGAAATATGCTTTGGGGTCTTGAGTGAGATGGACGTGTAATATGTCCCTGTACATAATGGGCCGAGGAAGTTTCTTGATGAGCTCAATTACCCTCTCCTCCTTAACACATAGGACATCCTCTAGCACTGAGGTAAACTTCTCAAGATAAGACCAACACAAAGGAAACCTCAGTTTTTGGGAACCCAAATGCAAAAAGTATTTAACCTCAAATAGAAGAAGAATCTTTTAGCTTAAAGAACTTGTCTTTAAAGTTTTTAAGAGATTGGGAATACACGATGAACAAGGAACATGTGTTGGACCATTTAAAGATATCCAGTTGATATTAACCTCGTGCTTCGTCTGGTAAAAATGCATAAACATTAAAGTAGTGGGGGTAAGACCGAGTTGATCACAAATGACCCTAAATGACTTTAAAAGCCCCAACTATTGGGGTGGAGCTGACTCGACACCACAGGTGTAGCATCCTAGGCAGATATTACTGATTAAATAAAACACAATAATAATCTTAGTAATTCAGCAGTTAAAAGTCTTTCATAAAACATGAAAAATTTAAAGTTTATTAAACACACTGAAATCAAAATCCATCAATCAAGAATTAAGTATTACAAAATCTAAAGTTCCATCCATAATTAAATTGATTATAGAATTATAAAATGTTTTTTAAAACATTCCCCATGGTATCCTCTCTCCGACACTAAGCATCGACATCAACTTCACCTGAAATAACGTTTGCTCCTGTGTGTCACGCCACACAATAATCGCCAAGCACAAGTAGAAAGGGTGAGCATGCATAAACATCATAACTTAAACCCACACCCTATCTGATTAACTTAACCCAACACCCCTCATATGAACCTTCACCCTCATGCACTAGAAATCATGGCCTTCAACCATGTGCATCCAGATTTTACACACCTTGACAATGACCTTAAAGTTAACACATGTTGACATGAGCCTACCACCCATGGTCCAACTTCTACCAGCCTCCCACTTGTAGACCAACACGCGTGGAAATATCATGTTATGAACCACCATTTGTAACAACTAAGTGGAGCTAACCAATACGAACCATCATCCGTATTCTCACACAATTTTCCCAACATCATCGGCCTACCACCCGTGAGTGACAATCAAGTGGAGCTAGTCTATATGAACCACCATCCGTATTCTCACACAGAACTACCAACATCACCGGCCTACCACCCGTGAGTGGTAATCAAGTGGAGATAGTCAATACGAGCCTCCAACTCGTATGCTCAGTGGATTTCCAACATCACTGGCCAACCACCAATGATTGCCACATGTTTACAATCCATTACGAGCCATCACTCGTAAATGAGTCTCAACATGTCCCATACTCAAAGTCATCACCACCAATCGTGTAAAACACCCAAAAAAGTTCACAAGTACATGAAATATTGTTTGGCTCAACACCCGCATTGCTAAGCGAAACGTAATGCAGACTGCCTAGCACAACACCCACATCGCCAAGCGCCAGCCCACTAGATTTTGTCCAAACCCAAAATTCAACACGACTGCCTGACTGGTCAATTTTCAAGTGTTTAGCCCTAAACTTATCTGTAAAATACAACATTATCTAATATCTACATGTTAACCAAGAAAACGTTTCAAAAAAGACTCATAAATCTTTAATGCTCAAAATGGTATTGTCAATTGAATTTGAAACACAACAAAGATAAAGCATAGTGAACAACACAACTACAAAAGCGTCAACAAATATTTGAAGTTTTGATAAAGTTCTAATACAAGATCATATGAAGCACATACCTTATAATGGTCCTTTATGTACATATATAAAAGGAAGTCTTATCATGTAGAAAAGAATAAGGACTACACTAAAAACTTCTAACCTATACATGCACTGTAAAAAGACTTCAAGTGTTTAGGATACACTAGTATAGATAAAATTTTTAACAACGGTTAAAAAATACTTTCAAAGATGGTTCTAGAATCGTCGTCAATTAAGTCATCATTATAAGTTCAAGTAATTGATGACGGGAGAAACTGTCATCATAAGTTTGCCTTTTTATGATGGTTAGATGACAAAACGTCATCATTTGGTATCAAACTAGCAACGGTAACAACCAACGATGACATCGTTTAATAGTTCTTTTTAATGTTGGTGGTTTGGTGAGCAACCAACGACGATGACTAGTGGCAGCGACTCTGAATGGGTTAATGACTACGAGCTTCAACGACGATGCCACAAAGACTGATGAAGGAGGAAATGACTCAATGCAAATGCAAAGTGAGCCCACGTAGAAAAGCAATAACATTGGCAAAAAGGTGACCAAAGTGCCTCAATGGTATGACAATCGACAAGCTTGAAGGTGTGACGTGTGGGAAGCTTGAAGGGGCAACATGTAGGGAGAGAAAATGGGAAAGAAGAAAAGGAAGAAATTACGCGAGAAAAAACACAACGCAATTAGAAAAGTGAAAAAAGCAAGTTTTCTTTTTTTTAAATGGGACTTTTAATGGCGATTAGCCACAGAAGCATTGTTGTATGTAAGACTTTTAACAATAGTTCTCAATAGAATCATCATCGTATGTATTGTCAATACTTTTAACAATGGATGATTGGGGAACTGTTGTTAAAAACTTCACAATAATTATAATATTGCCACCATGTCTTTTTTTTTTATCATGGTGGTCCTAAAAGTATCGTTAATTAACATTGTGGATAGTGATTTTTACACTAGTGATAAAGTTTGTCTTCTATACAACTTAGAGTAGAGAGAGATCTTCATTTGTATATTGTACATTGTTGTTAAGTTATGTTTCTAGAGCAAAGAATGTTTAGCTCATATCCTCTTACTTGAGAGTAAACCCTGTATATAACTTAAAAAGACTTAGTGTACTTAAGACAATTTGTACTCGTTCTTAAATTAAAGGGGAGTTTAGTATGTAGTCTAAAGTAAAGTTATCAAAAGAAGCCCATGGTGGGTATTGGTGGAAGACTTTCCATTGGTTGTCAAGATATGGTAAATCAGATTATGTATGGTGGCTCATGGTAGTTTCATTGTGCATGGTGAAATATATTTTTCCATGGCTCAACAATCTAACTCGAGACATTAAAAGTCATATACTTTTCTCTCTTCTTTTTTTGGTTAGTTACATATATTATTAACCCCAAAGTTTTTTTTCTACAAAAATTGATTGGATCTTACAACTCAGCCAACAAATCGAACAACTAACACAAAAACTAAGACTCCCCCACCTAGCCATCTCACCACCTTACCCTAGCCTCCTCTCGCGTGTTGTCACCATTGCACACAACCATTTTTCTCATTGTATAATATCATTGTTGTTGTCTTGTAATCATTTGTGGTTATTTTCGTGCACCTGTTATTACCCAGTTGTATCCAACATGTTACGACGATATTTGCATGTGTTATTGTGCTCTCATCTTTTCACTACCACAATACTTTAATGTTTTTCATTTAAAGACACCCACCCTCGCAAAATTTTTTTCTTCTTCTTGTGCACTTAATAATTATTCTATATATTTTTTTTGAAATATTTTATCACTTATTTTCCAACAACCACAATGGCAACTAAATAGGGCCATTCATGAAGGTCCCACATAAATGGCTTAGGTTGGAAACATTATCATCCAATGGATGAATCAAACATGAGTAAAATTGTTTGTAATTATTATGGAAAAAATATGAAAGGAGAAACTACTATAGCCAAAGAATATCTAATGGAAAAGAAGACAATGTTGCAACTTGCACCAAAACTCCAAAATGTGTAAGAGAAGAGCTTTGGAAATTATTTAAAGGAAAAAGTTACCACCTCATTCAATCATATACATAGTGTAATTGAGGATAATAATGAGAATGAAGATAAAGTTTAGATTATAACATCTAGTAAAGACAAAGGGAAAAATACTAGTGGAATAAAAGGGTTAATAGATATGTGTTGTAGAAATCTAACTACTACAATACAAAAGAGAAAAACAAAGGAGAAACTAAGACAATATATTGTCAAGAAGGCATGTAAGAAAAATTTGATGACATCAATTTATTAATATATTACTTGATTTTGGTACCATGCAAACTTGGGACTTAACCTTGTAAATTGAAGAACTTTCAAGATACAATTGGTGTTATTGGCATTTATGGGAAAAAGTTAACAGCTTTTATTTATCATAAATATAATTTTTTTTCTCATGATCAAGGAGATACAACAAAAATTATTTTTTGTGACAAACATTTATAAATATAAATTTTGTCATTATATATACACTATTCGTGACTAATTTTTTATTTATCACAAATATTAATCATAATAGTTATATGAGTATTAATTAGGGAAGAATTATAAGAATCATTCTATACTTTTATTTTACAAAAATTTTGTGAAACATCAATTATTTATGTGAAATTGTATTTTGTATCAATTTTATCTTAGTTTCAAATTTTAATTTTATGTTTGTAAGGAAACTGTGTACTCCTCCTACATGTAGTATTTGATGGATAATTCTCTGTTGCAGGACTAATATTTTTTACACAATTTACCATGTTCAAAAATAATATAATGACTATAATTAGGAATTGATAAAAAGAGTTAATATGCAATTTTAATTTCTTTCCACTAGATGTTAATATTATGCTTTAGTGGATTGTTTTCATAGTTACTTCCACTCAAGTACGTCAACCTTTATATTCTATATGCTTGTTATGCAAAGAAGTGACAAGCGTATGCATTTAGGTGTATGAGTTTAAGATAATTCTATACCATAAGGATCTAATATGATATTCCTTTCAATGTTAAATATGCATTTTTTTCTTTTACACTAATAATAGCTTTTGTGTTCAATATATTCCACTGATTCTATACATTGCACTAGCCTCCATATATGGCAGAATTTTAGCCTTGAATTTTATTTATGAAAATGTAATTATTATATTATTCTATTGTTACCTAGTCTAAAAGGTTGTCCCTATATGCATGATGTTCCACAATGTCATCACCTAGCAAAACCAAATACATGTGTCATACAATGAATATGTTACAACATCAATTTGTGAGTATTACATTTTAAGTTGAGAAATGTTCATTGTAGGAGAAATTTTATAATTACCAAAAAATAAATAAATAGTATAAAAGTTTCCTTCTTAATTTCACTTTTCTCTCGTGGAATAATTAAATAAACCAATAATATCATACTTGAAGATGACTCTATGCCCTTGTCAATTTCTAATTCTCTTGAAAAGTCCATTGCCCTTCTTCCTCTTTTCACCATTCACCGCCACCATCACTATTGTAGGTGAGTTTAGAATTGATTAAAACTGATTTTGTTTTTTACTATTATGTTTGATGTTGTAGACATATTTTACAGGATAATTTGAAGAATTTAGATGTACATGGAAAAGAAAAAGAACTTATCCAATGGATAAAGCACTTTGTATTTGGTTTGGAATATAACCAAAACATTCATACGGTATAAATAATATATCAAAGACAAAAAAGAATGTGGAGAAATAATTTGTTCAAAGTCAAGTTGAGGATGCATAAAGTACATGATTTAAAGTTATAAGTGATTATATATATATATATATATATATATATATATATATATAATATTTTAAGTCATTTGTAGATTTTATAGTGCGTGAGTTTTCTTCTGTCATTTAAAATGTAATAGATGCTTTGTATTGTAATATTTATATTTGATGTTCAATTATTTTTGTTCATATCTACTTTAACATTTTTCAATAACTTGTCTATTTGTTATGGTACGAAAAAATGTGCCAATTAGATATGAGGACAATTTCTAACGATAATTATAAAAAATAATTAATAATTATTGTAACGTCCCATTTAATTTAATGCGTAAAATTAGAGGAAACGTCACGTGATAATAGCATAACAACGCAGTCCTGGGGTCCTTAATATCACCCCTACAAAACTAGGCACACCACGATGCCGATAAAG
>Ga0214545_1007619_pt1 | contig 17940 bp, 7 predicted proteins | sample CNSS4metaG_FD_160064 | JGI IMG/M metagenome (GOLD analysis project Ga0214545, IMG submission 160064) | Root nodule microbial communities from cowpea collected in UCLA plant growth center, Los Angeles, California, USA - CNSS4 | ecosystem: Host-associated > Plants > Roots > Nodule | place: USA...
TCCTCTTATTAAGTTTTCCCTCCGAATCCAAGCAACGAACTTTCCAAGTTCCCAACCTTTTCCTATCCTCCTCCCAACTCTCCCTCTCCTTCTTCCAAGCGGCCCTCTCCTCCTCAAACTTATCAACTTTTCCTTGCAATTCCTCCACCTTTTCCCTACCTCCCTCCTTCACTTCTCGTTGGTACAAAGTCCCAACCCGACGACTCAGTATCAATGCCTTGCTTCCAAATTCAACCATGGTTCTTACGAGATGATCCACCTCCATACCGTCGATAAAGTTGATGATTGTCTCTGGAAGATTGATAGCAATATCTTTCCTAACAGACGTTTATGGCAACTGAATCAAACCAGACTTTGGCCCTTTCGTCCCACTGGATGACCCCACCCCAAGCAATGCCGCCCTGACCTTCTTTACATCTTTACCCTTGTCGGGTCGAGTCGGCAATTCCGCCTTTCTCTTAGTGTCGCTGTGCACGTGCACCTCAACCAGCGACTCCTGCAAGTTAGGAACATCAGTGTTCTCGACTGTTTTGGCCTTCGCGGCCATCTCCTTCCTCAACACTTGGAAAAATGCCAAGTTCTTCTTTCCGAATTGAGCCATGTGCCCTACAACAACGCATCAAGACCCGGTTAAGTCAACTTAGAAGCATTAATACAGTTTAACTAATAAAATAATACCTTCAATATCAATAATCGGGTGAACCGAATTATAAACTCTAACTAGACCCTTAGTGGGCAACTTATCAGAAAACTTCATCAAGACCTTCACCACCTCCTTATCCACCGCTGACAACTCGTCGGTGCCCATGTCCTTATATCGAGAAGGGCTTCCCGTCCAGCTAAACGGGAACTTTGTGCTCCCATCTGCATTAAGGAAATGGGACCTGCCCTCCTCTTTCACCATAACTTTAAAGTATCTGTCTTTGAAATGCTTGAAAGACTAAGAGAACGCGTCCAATCTGCTGATGCTAGGGCGACTCACCAAAGATAACCAAGTAGTCAGCTGACGGGGCCTAGTGTCGTAAAAGTACAAAAATGCATGAGGAGAAGGTTGTAGATATAGCGATTGGCACAAAACACGGAAGGCTTGCATATGGGCCCAACTATTTGGATGCAACTATGTAGGTGCAACGTTTAGTGCATGCAATACCCCCATGGTAAAGTCGTCCAGCGGTAACCTCACATGCAGCTGGGAGAAATGGCACATGTACATATAAAAAACCTTCTCGGTCGCCCCCTCTTGCCTGTGGCATACGCGGTCAATGGCGTTTACCCGCTCCAAGGAAACGATACCCCAATTTACACCTTTCACGATAACAGGGGTACAATTTAACTAAGAGTTCAACAGACGAGACCACCGAAATAAAAATGATTGATTATGAACATCAGCAGCCACCCACCCATAGCCACCCTTGGCCGGCCAGTTAATCTCCGCTAGTTCTTCTAGAGGGTCTTCTCGCACCTCAGTCACCGTTTCCATGGGAATTCTGCCTACCATACCCGCAGAACTAGTACTGTTCTCCTCAACATGTCTACCTATACTCCTCCTGGACTCCATACTCTCATTATTGGACGAAGACAATGACACACTATAACTACTAGACATACCTTTGTTGTGAAAAGCTGACGGTAGGAACTAGGAACTAGTCGGACAAGTATAACACAAACAAGATCTCTGATTGTGAAATTCCCGCAAATGAACCAACAAGCATGCACCCATCGTAAAATCCACATTTATAGGTGTGAATCCTAAACGATAAAACCTTTTCCCGCCAAAATCACAACCCATACCAATCGACATAATCATCTCAAAAGCCATGAGTATCAGAAATGATGACGTAAAAACCCTCCTTGATTTGACCTCTAACACCCCTTCACTTACTACCTACTTTTTCCTATCTTCAACCTTAACACTATTCATCACACTTAAAGGTTGGGAGACTAGTGTACCACACCTAACCGACCTCGTTGGCATATATGCACATATCATCCTTCACCGACATACCTGTATCGGTAAAGGCTGGGAGACTAGTGTACCACACCTAGCCAATTCGACCAAATAACAATAACAAACGTCTACCACACCTACACGCAAAGTTATTCAGGAAATCGGCCCAAGCTGACCTAATCCTAACCGGCCTAAACTGGTACCCTAGGACACTAAGTACCAGCCCAAGACCATGCATCAAGCGATAGCGACACTCCCAAGATTCAACAAGCCCATAATAATCAGACTAAGGGCTTAGGTTAAGGCCCAGACCCACCTATGGCCCAAGCCAAGGTCCGGCCCATGAAATGGTCAGACGTAATTAATAATATATAAATACACATGGACCCCACGAATTAAAGGTACGGATTCATTACTCCATTAATCACCTGATTTGACTTTTAAGAGCTTTGGCTGACTTAAGCTTCGGAGTCCCTTCTGCAGGTAACCCCTCCTGGGTCCAAGCCGATATATACAAAAAGGGGAGAAGCCAACCAAGGAGATAACGGATATGGGTAAGGTGGTAATTGTGCCTAACTTATCTTATTTGTCCCTTCTGCAGGAACAATCATCATTTAAATTATTAAAATATTCACAATTAATTAAGTAACCCTATATTTTTTTTTCTTCAATTTTTTATTTCTTCTAGTTATTTGATTTGTCATGAAACTAATTCACATCTCCAATATATTTTTCATCTTATCATAACATTTAATTAATTATGTTAAAATGATGTATGTAAATTAAAATTTTTTTATGTCTTATATTTGAATATTTCTATTATTTTTTAATATTTTTATTTATTGTATATTTTCTTTTCACGTGAGTATGTTTAATACTCTCAATTTAAGTATTTAATAGCATAAACCTTTCATTTACTAGGTAATATAAAAAAAATTCTTTTGTTATTTTTATTAATTTTTGTTTCATTTGAAGAACTTTTTTGTTTCGCTAAAACAATTATTTCCCAACCATTGATTATATATGTTGATATTTGAAAAATGTTCTTAGATGTCTAAGGTATTTTTCATCTTATCATACCCTTTATTATACATTTGTTTTCCTTTACACCATTTCTTTCAATAGTTTCTCAAATTGTTTCTAAGACATACATTTGTTTTTTAATATTTTTATTTTTTGTTTATTTTCATCATTTCATTTTCTAGGTAATATAAAAAAAATTCTTTACATATTTTTATTAATTTTTGTTTCATTTGAAGAACTTTTTTGTTTCGCTAAAATAATTATTTCACAACCATTGATTATATATGTTGATATTTGAAAAATGTTCTTAGATGTCTAAGGTATTTCTCATCTTATCATACCCTTAATTATACATTCGTTTTCCTTTGTGCAATTTCTTTCTATAGTTTCTCAAATTGTTTCTAAGACATACATTTGTTTTTTAATATTTTTATTTTTTGTTCATTTTCATCATTTCATTTACTAGGTAATATAAAAAAAATTCTTTACTTATTTTTATTAATTTTTGTTTCATTTGAAGAACTTGTTTGTTTCGCTAAAATAATTATTTCTCAACCATTGATTATATATGTTGATATTTGAAAAATGTTCTTAGATGTCTAAGGTATTTTTCATCTTATCATACTCTTAATTATACATTCGTTTTCTTTCGTGCGATTTCTTTCAATAGTTTCTCAAATTGTTTCTAAGACATACATTTGTTAAATTTTTAATATTTTTATTTTTTGTTTATTTTCATCATGTAAAATATTATTTCAGTATATTTGATCTATTTTTTTTTCTAACTCATTATATCAATTATACTGTAATTTTTCACTATAATTCTATAAATAACTTTTATTTACTACAATATCAAAATTTAATATAATTGCCATGAATATTTGTTTATCACCATCCAACATATTTTGGAGTTCAAAAGATACAATATCGATGTTAAAATTTTATTATTATGTTTATTATTTGTTATTTGCGTCATTTTGATTAAGTGATGTATTATCATCTTTATTAGTGTATAAAAAAAGAGATTCATTAGAATTTATAAAATTGAAGTAAACAAACATTTAAAATATATTTTAGTTTGAATATTGTTTTCCTTTAAATTTGTTTAAAAATATTTTTAAATTTTATAAACTAGGTTTCATTAATGTTTGCAGTTTGCAAATTTAATAAATATTTCAGTTCTCATTAAATTTTATTTGGTATTCTAATCTAAAATGTAAACAATTATAATTTATTTCAAAGTATTTATATCGAAGAAACAATCATCATCCTAATATTGAATATTTGATAATATTATGTTTCCTTTACAGTAATTTTGTATTATTTTATAAAAATTAATTAAAATTTATATTAAAGTAGTAAGGAAACGGGTACGGGTATGGGTACGAGTTTATACCCGTTACCCGACGGAGATGGGGATGGGATAAAACTTTGATACCCATTGGGTTTGGGTATGGGGATGGGGATGAATTTTTTTTTTATGGGGATGAGTATGGGATAGCGAAAACCGTCCCCGCCCCGCCCCGTTGCCATCCCTACTTCATACTATAATCCACTTGATGTCATCCCCTCTCTCTCCAATCAACCTTGAGGGAGAGAGAGGGGAAGGAAGGAGAAATTCCACTATTTTTCAATCATCTTTGTTATGTCATGGTTTGAGGGTGATATTAAGATTACAATTATGTCCGGAATTTATTTTTCAACTTAATTATGAAAACGATGTAAAAATAACAAAAATTTGAAAATTGTTATAAAATAAGGTTTAAAAAGTAATTATTAATTATAAATTTTTTTATTACATTATTTTATAAATATTTTTTTAATAAAATACATTATTTTCATTCATACATATTAATATTTTTTCTACAACAAAATAAACTTATATAATGATCATTTTTAATCATTTTTAAAATAAAGGTCAATTTGGTATTCTTGTTTGTTCTTGATTTAAATAAAATTTTTAATCTATCACATCTATCAAATCACTCACAAACATTAACATACTTTAGTCTAAATCCACCCTCTTCCACCGTTAATCCACTTAAAGTGCACAACACAAATTTCACACTCTAATCCACTTGAATTCATCATCTCCCTCTCTTTCGAATCAACCTTGACGGAGAGAGAGGGGGGCAGATGAAAATTCCTCTATTTTTCAATCATCTCGGTAATGCAGTGGTATGAGGGTGATTTCAAGATTACAATTATGTCCGCAATTTATTTTTTACCTTAATTATGAAAATGATGTAAAAATATGGCCTTTGAAATTATTTTTAAAAAGTTATAAAATAAGGTTTAAAAAGTAATTATTAATTATAAAAATTTTTATTACATTATTTTATAAATATCTTTTTAATAAAATATGTTAATTTCATTTATAGATATTAATATTTTTTCTACAACAAATCATAACTTATATAATGATAATTTTTAACCATATTTAAGATAAAGGAGAGTTTGCTAATCTTGTTTTTTTATTTAAATATAATTTTTAATCTATCAAATCTATCAAATCACTCACAAATATCAACAAACTTTACTCTAAATCCACTCACTTTCACCTTTAATCCCCTTAAAGTGAACAAGACAAGCTTGACACTCTAATCCTCTTTAATTCATCATCTCCCTCTCTCTCCAATCAACGTTGAGGGAGAAAGATGGGGAAGGAAGAGGGAAATTCCTCCAGTGTTCAATCATCTCTATTATGTAATGGTGTGTGGGTGATATCAAGATTGTAATTATGTCCGCAATTTATTTTTTAGCTTAATTATGAAAATGATGTAAATATATGGCTTTTGAAATTATTTTAACGAAAATTTAAAAATTGTTATAAAATAAGGTTTAAAAGTAAATATCAATTATAAATTTTTGTATTACATTATTTTATAAATATTTTTTTATTAAAATATGTTATTTTCATTTATACATTTTAATATTTTTTCTACGACAAATCAAACTTATATAATGATAATTTTTAATTAGTTTTAGAATAAAGGAAAATTTGGTAATCTTGTTTTTCCTTGATTTAAATATAATTTTTAATCTATCACGTCCATCAAATCACTCACAAACCGTAACAAACTTTAGTCTAAATCCACCTTCTTTCACCTTTAATCCACTTAAAGTGCACAACACAAACTCCACACTCTAATCCGCTTGAATTCATCATCTCCCTCTCCCTCCAATCAACCTTGACGGAGAGAGGGAAGGGAGATGAAAATTCCTCTATTTTTCAATCATCTGTGTTATGCAATGATTTGAGGGTGATATCAAGATTATAATTATATCGGCAATTTATTTTTCAGCTTCATTACGAAAATGATGTAAAAATATGGCTTTTGAAATTATTTTTACAAAAATAATTAATAACGAAAAAATTTGAAAATTGTTATAAAATAAGGTTTAAAAAGTAATTATTAATTATAAAATTTTTATTACATTATTTTGTATATAATTTTTAATAAAATATGTTATTTTGATTTATACATATTAATATTTTTCTACAACAAATCAAACTAATATAATGATAATTTTTCATCATATTTAAAATAAAGGACAATCTAGTAATCTTATTTTTTCTTGATATAAATATAATTTTTAATCTATCACATCCATCAAATCACTCACAAACTTCAACAAACTTTACTCTAAATCCACTCACCCTTTAATCCCTTTAAAGTGAACAAGACAAGCTCCACACTCTAATCCACTTGTATCCATCCTCACCCTCTCCCTCTAATCAACGTTGAGGGAGAGAGAGCGGTAGGAAGAGGGAAATTCCTTTATTTTTCAATCATCTCTGTTATGCAATGGGTTGAGGGTGATATCAAGATTACAATTAATTCCACAATTTATTTTTCAGATTAATTATGAAAATGATGTAAAAATATGACCTTTGAAAATAGTTTTACAAAAATAATTAATAACAAAAATTTAGAAATTGTAATAAAATAAGGTTTAAAAAGTAATTATTAATTATAAATTTTTTTATTACATTATTTTGTAAATATTTTTTTAATATAATATCTTAATTTCATTTATACATATTAATATTTTTCTACAACAAATCAAACATATATAAATATAATTTTTAATCATATTTAACATAAAGGACACTTTGGTAATCTTGTTTTTTCTTGATTTAAATATAATTTTTAATCTATCAAATCCATCAAATAACTCACAAATACCAACAAAGTTTACTATAAATCCACTCACTTTCACCTTTAATCCAATTAAAGTGAACAATGTTAAAATAGATCTGTTTAATAATCTTAACCAAGAAAGGGATCTGAACTGGTTATTGAGTCTTTCACTTATTTAAATTGAATCTTGAAAGTTTCTTTAACCCTTATGGCCCAATTAACCAATTTTACAGTTCTGTGTTAATAGACTGTGTAAAACAATTAAGAAAGATGTAAGAGAAGAGAGAAATCAAGAACACAACAATTTATACTGGTTCGATTCAAGATGAAACTATGTCTAGTCCTCTCCTGAGTAAACCCACTTAGGAGGATTCCACTAAATCAATAGAGATTCAAGAATTACAAGAGCATCTATATAATTCAAGACCCTAAAGACTAAGGAGCTTGATCTACAAATCAAGAACTCCCCCTAGGAGCAATGAATCCACACAATTGCACCTAGACCTTCACTTTACACAGTGAAACAACTATAATCAGAAATACAATAGAAAAGAACCAAGGAACGAATACACCTAATAGTTGTGTAGATTTGTCACTTGATTCCTAGATCCAAGCTTGATCCACCAAGGTTGAAACAACCATCAATCTTCTTGAATCTTTACTTGAATGATCTCTCAATAATGCACAAGAACTCTGTAAATCTCAGAAGGAAAATTTCTCAAAGTGTTTCTCAGAAATTCTATTAGTTCTGCTGTAGTCATTAATGGATTAGGAATTTACTTAATAGATTATCGTGAGTGTGTTTTCACTACATTAGTGTAGTACTCTCAGCTAATCTATTAGTTAAGTAGCTAATCTATTTATGAATTCAAATCAAAGAGTTTGATGGTTGATACAATTCAATGCAAGCTTGTTTTACATATGATTTTTTATCTACAACATCTAATGCACAAGTTAGAAAATCAGGACTAATCCTAAACTAGTGATGCACATGATGCATAGCCTTGGACATCATCAAAACCATCTTCACTTGAGTTGAACAAGCTCCGCCTTTCAACAAACAACACAAATTTCACACTATAATCCACTTGATGTCATCCTCTCTCTCTCTCCAATCAACCTTGAGGAAGAGAGAGGGCAAGGAAGGAGAAATTCCTCTATTTTTCAATCATCTTTGTTATGTCATGGTTTGAGGGTGATATTAAGATTACAATTATGTCCGGAATTTATTTTTCAGCTTAATTATGAAAATGATGTAAAAATAATGAAAAATTGAAAATTGTTATGAAATAAGGTTTAAAAAGAAATTATTAATTTATTTATTTTTTTATTACATTATTTTATAAATATTTTTTTTAATAAAATACGTTATTTTCATTTATACATATTAATATTTTTTCTACAACAAGTCCAACTTATATAATGATAATTTTTAATCATTTTTAAAATAAAGGTCAATTTGGTATTATTGTTTTTTCTTGATTTAAATATAATTTTTAATCTATCACATCTACCAAATCACTCACAAACTTTAACAAACTTTAGTCTAAATCCACTCTCTTTCACCGTTAATCCACTTAAAGTGCACAACACAAAATTCACACTCCAATCCACTTGAATTCATCATCTCCCTCTCCCTCCAATCATCCTTGACGGAGAGAGAGGGGAGCGCAGATGGAAATTCCTCTATTTTTCAATAATCTCTGTTATGCAATGGTTTGAGGGTGATATCAAAATTACAATTATATCGGCAATTTATTTTTCAGCTTAATTATGAAAATGATGTAAAAATATGAGTTTTGAAATTATTTTTACAAAAATAATTAATAACGGAAATATAAAAATTGTTATAAAATAAGGTTTAAAAAGTAATTATTAATTATAAATTTTTTTATTACATTATTTTATAAATATGTTTTTAAAAAAATATGTTATATTGATACATATTAATATTTTTTCTACAACAAATCAAACTTATATAATAATATTTTTTAATCATATTTAAAATAAAAGACAACTTGCTAATCCTGTTTTTTCTTGCTTTAAATATCATTTTTAATCTATCAAATTCATCAAATCACTCATAAACTTTACTCTAAATCCGCACACTTTCACCTTTAATCCCCTTAAAGTGAACAAGACAAATTTCACACTCTTATCCACTTCAATTTATCCTCTTCTTCTCCCCTAATTGACGTTGAAGGACAAAGAGGGGAAGAAAGAGGGAAATTTCTCTATTTTTCTATAGTCTCTGTTATGCAATGGTTTGAGGGTGATATCAAGATTATAATTATGTCCGTAATTTATTTTTTAGCTTAATTATTAAAATGATGTAAAAATATTGCTTTTGAAATAAATGTTACAAAAATAATTAGTAACGAAAATTTGAAAATTATTATAGAATATGGTTTAAAAAGTAATTATCAATTATCAAATTTTTTATTACATTATTTTATAAATGTTTTTTTACTAAAATATGTTATTTTTATTTGTACATTTTAATATTTTTACTACAACAAATCAAACTTTTATAGTGATAATTTTAAATCATATTTAAAATAAAGGACAATTTGGTAATCTCTTTTTTGCTTGATTTAAATATAATTTTTAATCTATCACATCCATCAAATCACACACAAACTTCAACAAACTTTACTCTAAATCAAATCACTTTCACCTTTAAACCCCATAAAGTGAACAACGCAAGCTTCACACTCTAATCCACTTGAATTCATCATCTTCCTCTCCCTCCAATCAACCTTGATGGAGAGACAGATGGAAGATGAACATTCCTCTATTTTTAAATCATCTCTATTATGCAATGGTTTGAGGGTGATATTAAGATTACAATTATACCGGTAATTTATTTTTCAGCTTAATTATGAGAATGATGTAAAAATATAGCTTTTAAAATCATTTTTACAAAAATAATTGATAATGAAAATTTGAAAATTGTTATAAAATAAGGTTTAACAGGTAATTATTAATTATAAATTTTTTTTATACATTATTTTATAAATATTTTTTAATAAAATATGTTATTTTTATTTATACATATTAATATTTTTACTACAACAAATCAAACTTATATAGTGATAATTTTTAATCATATTTAAAATAAAGGACAATTTTGTAATATTGTTTTTTCTTGATTTAAATATAATTTTTAATCTATCAAATTCTTCAAATCAGTCACAAACTTCAACAAACTTTATTCTAAATCAAGTCACTTACACCTTTAATCCCCTTATAGTAAACAAGACAACCTTCACACTCTAATCCACTTGAATTCATCCTCTCCTTCTCCTTCCAATTAATGTTGAGGGAGAGAGAAGGAAAGGAAGAGGAAAATTCCTCTATTTTTCAATCATCTATATTATGCAATGGTTTGAGGGTGATATTAAGATTACAATTATGTCCGCAAATTATTTTTCAACTTAATTATGAAAATGATGTAAAAATATGGCTTTTGAAATTATTTTTACAAAAATAATTAATAACAAAAATTTTAAAATTGTTCTAAAATAAGGTTTAAAAAGTAATTATCAAATATAAATTTTTTTATTACATTATTTTATAAATATTTTTTATTAAAATTTGTTACTTTCATTTATACATTTTAATATTTTTTCTATGATAAATCAAACTTATATAATGATAATTTTTAGTTACTTTTAAAATAAAGGAAAATTTGGTAATCTTGTTTTTCCTTGATTTAAATATAATTTTTAATCTATTACATTGATCAAATCACTCACAAACCCTAACAAACTTTACTCCAAATCCACCCTCTTAAAGTGCATAACACAAACTTCACACTCTAATCCGCTTGAATTCATCATCTCCCTCTCCCTCCAATCAACCTTGACGAAGAGAGAGGGGAAGGAAGTGGAAAATTCTTCTATTTTTAAAGTCATCTCTGTTATGCCATGGTTTGAGGGTGATTTCAAGATTACAATTATGTCAACAATTCATTTTTCAGCTTAATTATGAAAATGATGTAAAGTGTGGCTTTAAAAATTATTTTTAAAACAATAATTCATAACGAAAATTTGAAAATTGTTCTAAAAAAAGGTTTAAAAAGTAATTATTAATTATAAAACTTTTATTACATTATTTTATAAATATTTTTTAATAAAATATATTATTTTCATTTATACATACTAATATTTTCTTTACAACAAATCAAACTTGTATCACGATAATTTTTAGTCATATTTAAAATAAAGGACAATTTGGTAATCATGTTTTTCTTGATTTAAATATAATTTTTAATCTATCACATCAATTAAATCACTCACAAACCTCAACAAACCTTACTCTAAATCCACTCACTTTCATCTTTAATCCCCTTAAAGTGAAATAGACAAGCTTCAAACTCTAATCTATTTGAATTCTTCATATCACTCTCCCTCCAATCAATGATGACGGAGAGAGTGGAAGGAAGAGGAAAATTCCTCCATTTTTCAATCATCTCTGTTATGCAATGGTTTGAGGGTGATATCAAGATTACAATTATGTTTGAATTTATTTTTAAGTTTAATTATGAAAATGATGTAAAAATAACGAAAATTTTAAAAATGTTATAAAATAAGGTTTAAAAAGTAATTATAATTTATAAAATTTTTATTAAGTTATTTTATAAATAGTTTTTTTATTAAAATATGTTATTTTCATTCATACATTTTAATATTTTTTCTACGACAAATCAAGTTTATATAACGATAATTTTTAATTATTTTTAAAATAATGGACAATTTGGTAATCTTGTTTTTCCTTGATTTAAATATAATTTTTATTCTATCACATCCAACAAATCACACATAAACTTTAACAAACTGTATTCTAAATCCACCCTCTTTCACCTTTAACCACTTAAAGTGAATAACACAAACTTCACACTCTAATCCACTTGATGTCATCTTCTCCCTCTCCCTCCAATCAACGTTGAAGGAGAGAGGTGAAAGAAGAGGGAAATTCTTCTATTTTTAAATCATCTCTGTTATGCCATGGTTTGAGGGTGGTATCAAAATTACAATTATGTCTGCAATTTATTTTTCAGCTTAATTATGAAAATTATGTAAAAATATGGCTTTTAAAATTATTTTTACAAAAATAATTAATAAGGAAAAATTTTAAAATTTTATTACATTATTTTATAAATATTTTTTTAATAAAATATGTTATTTTAATTTATACATATTAATATTTTTTCTACAACAAATCAAACTTATATAATCACAATTTTTAATTATTTTTAAAATAAAGGACAATTTGGTCATCTTGTTTTTCTTTGATTTAAATATAATTTTTAATCTATCACATCCATCAAATCACTCACAAACTTCAACAAACTTTAATCTAAATCCACCCATTTTCACCTTTAATACTTTAACGTGAACAAAACAAGCTTCCCACTCTAATCCACTTGAATTCATTCTGTTCCTCTCCCTCCAATCAATGTTGAGGGAGGGAGAGGGTAAGGAAGTGGGAGATTGCTCTATTTTTCAATTATCTATGTTATGGAATGGTTTGAGAGCGATATCAAGATTACAATTGTGTCTCCAATTTATTTTTGAACTTAATTATGAAAATGATGTAAAAATATAGCTTCTGAAATTATTTTTACAAAAATAATTAATCACGAAAATATGAAAATTGTTATGAAATGAGGTTTAAAAAGTAATTATCAAATATAATTTTTTTTATTACATTATTTTATAAATATTTTTTATTAAAATATGTTACTTTCATTTATACATTTTAATATTTTTTCTACGAAAAATTAAACTTATATAATGATAATATTTAATTATTGTTAAAATAAAGGAAATTTTGGTAATCTTATTTTTCCTTCATTTAAATATAATTTTTAATCTATCACGTCCATCAAATCACTCACAAACTTTAACAAACTTTACTCTATATCCACCCACTTTCACCTTAAATCCACTTAAAATAAATAACACAAACTTCACACTATAATCCATTTGATCTCATCTTGTCCCTTTCTCTCCAATCAAACTTGAGAGAGAGGGGAGGGATAGGAGAAATTTCTCTACTTTTCAATCATCTCTGGTATGCCATGGTTTGAGAGTGATATAAAGATTACAATTATGTCTGCAATTTATTTTTCAGCTTAATTATGAAAATGATGTCAAAATATGGCCTTTGAAATTATTTTTCAAAAATAATTAATAACGAAAATTTGAATGTAGTTCTAAAAAAAGGTTTAAAAAGTAATTATTAATTATAAAGTTTTGTATTACATTATTTTATTAATATTTTTTTAGTAAAATATTTTATTTTCATTTATACGTATTAATATTTTTACTACAACAAATCAAACCTATATAATGATAATTTTTAATCATATTTGAAATAAAGGACAATTTGGTAATCTTGTTTTTGGTTGATTTAAATATAATTTTTAATCTATCACATCCATCAAATCACTCACAAACTTCAACAAACTTGACTCTGAATCAAATCACTTTCACCTTTAATCCCCTTAAAGTGAACAAGACAAGCTTCACACTCTAATCCACTTGAATTCATCCTCTCCCTCTATTCCTGCAGAGATCAAGTAAGATTAGTTAGGCACAAGTATCAGCTTACCCATATCAGGTGATTAATTGGGCCAAAGCTCTTGCCCTTTGGCATACATCGGCTTGGACCCATGAGGGGTTACCTACAAAAGGGACTCCGAAGCTTAAGTTAGCCAAAGCTCTAAAAAAGTAAAATCAGGTGATTAATGGAGTACTGAATGCGTACCTTTAATTTGCAGGGTCCATACATATTTATAGATTATTAATTATGTTTTGCCCAGGCCTGGTTTGGGTCATAGGTGGCCCTGGTTTGGGTCATAGGTGGGTTAGGGCCTTGGCCCAGGCCCTTAGTCTTGACTGTTGGGGACTTACTTGATATTAGGGGGGCTTTGATTTTACTGAGTATCTTAAGGTGGTCGGCCTAAATCGACTACTTCCTTTGGTGGCTTGTGTCGCTATCGCTCATACGCTATCCTAGGCGGGTCATTCCTTTTGTCGTCTTAGGTTACCGGTTCAGGCCGGTTAGGTTTAGGTCAGCCTAGGCTGGTTACCTGAATGATTTCGCGTGTAGGTATGGTGATCATTTATTATTATTACTTGGTTAAATTGGTTCGGTGTGGTACACTAGTCCCCCAGCCTTTGCCGATATAGGTATGTCGGTCAAGGGTGATATGTGTTGATATGCCAGCGGGACTGGTTAGGTGTGGTACACCAGTCCCCCAGCCTTTAAGTGTGATGAATAGTATTAAGGCTAAAGGCGGGAAAAGGTGGGTAGCAGGCGAAGGGATGTCAAAGGTCTAATCAAAGGGGTTTTTGCGTCGTCGTTTTTAATACCCATGGCCTTTGGTGTGCCTACATCGATTGGTGTGGGTCGTGATTTTTTGGCGGGAAGAAGTTATATGTTTGAGATTCATCATTATAAATGTGGATTTCTTGATGGGTTTATGTTTGTTGGTTCATTTGCGAGAATTTCATAATCAGAGACTTTGCATGCGTTATCCTTGTCCGACTAGTTCTTGGATCCTGCCGTCATCTTTTCATAAAAAGGTATGTCTAGTAGTAGTGATAGTGTGTCATTATCTTCTTCCAGTAGTGAGAGTATGGAGTCCGGGAGGAGTGTAGGTGGACGAGTTAAGGAGAAGAGTAGTAGCCAAACGATTATGGCGGGCAGAATTCCGATGGAGACAGTGATTGAGGTGCGAGAAGACCCTTCTAAAGAAATTGTGGAGAGCAATTGGCCGGCCAAGGCCGGTTAGGAATGGATAGCGTCTGACATCCGTAATCAGCCGTCTTTGTTTCGGTGGTCGCGTCTACTAAACTCTTGGTTGAACTACAGCCCTATTATCGCGAAAGGTGTGAACCTGAGTATTGTTTCCTTGGAGCGGGTGAGCGCCATTGACCGCGTACGTCACGGCCAAGAGGGGGCGACCGAGAAGTTCTTCTATATGTATATGTGTCATTTCTCCCAGTTGCATGTGAGATTGCCGTTGGATGACTTCACCATGGGGGTACTTCGTGAGCTCAACGTGGCACCTACGCAGTTGCATCCAAATAGTTGGGCCTACATGCAAGCTTTTCGTGTGTTGTGCCAATCACTGTATCTACAACCTTCTCCTCGTGCATTTTTGTATTTTTATGACACTAGGCCCCGTCAACCGACTACTTGGTTATCTTTGGTGAGCCATCCTAGTATTAGTAGATTGGACGCATTCTCACAATCCTTCAAGCACTTCAAGGACAACTACTTTAAGGTTATGGTGAGGGAGGAGGGCAGGTCTTACTTCCTTAATGTAGATGGGAGCACAAAATTCCCGTTTAGTTGGACGGGAACCCCTTCTCGGTACAAGCATATGGGCACCGACGAGTTATCGGCAGTGGATAAGGAGGTGGTGGAGGTCTTGATGAAGTTTTCTGATAAGTTGCCCACTAAGGGCCTAGTTAGGGTTTATAATTCGGTTCACCCGATTATTGATATTGAAGGTATCTGTTTATGACTTAAACTGTTTTGATGTTTCTAAGTTCACTTAACCGGATGTTGGTGCATTTTTGTAGGGCATATGGCTCAGTCCGGGAAGAAGAACTTGGCGCTTTTTCAAGCGCTGCGGAAAGAGATGGCCACAAAGGCAAAGACAACCGGGAACACTGATGTTCCAAAATTACAGGAGTCGCTGGTTGAGGTGCATGTGCACGGTGATACTAAAAGGAAGGCTGAGTTACCAGCTCAGCCCGGTAAGGTTAAAGACTTGAAGAAGGTCAGGGCTGCGTTACTTGGGCTAGGGTCATCAAGTGGGGTAAAAGGACCAGAATCTGGTTTGATTGAACTACCGGAAACGTATGATAGGAAGGATATCGACATCAATCTTTCGGAGATAGTCATTAATTCTATCGACAGTATGGAGCCCAATCATCTGGTGATGACCATGATGGGGAAGCAAGGCGTTGATACTAAGTCGCCGAGTTAGGTCTTTGTACCGACGAGAAGTAAATGAGGGTGATGAGTTCAAATTTTTGCCCTCATTTAATATTTAAATTTGGGGATTTAATTGAATTTTCTGTGCTTAAAGATTGATTTAATTAGGTTTTGTGATTATTGGATTTATTGAGTATGTTTGGTAAAAGTGGCATAAAAATTGATTTTAGTTGCATAAAATATTATTGGATATTCTAACGTTTGTTAATGCAGCTGAAATTTATTTTTGGTCATTAATAGTTTGGATTTGAAATATTTAAAGTTACAAAGTAAGTCCAAAATCAGGAAATTCTTGAAAAGAATAAAGCAGGAGCTAAATGCACCCCTAGTTTTTATTTGCACACTCCTTCTAAAAGTGGACCACCAAAAACCTGTTCTACACCCCCAGTTTTCACTAAGTTGCACCCCTCCTACCACTTAAACTCCACTCAACCAGATCATGCCATGTGGCAATCCCCACCTTTCAAATCAGGCCAACCATATGCTGACACGTGTCATAATCTTCCACTCACCAAATTAACCAATCAGATCTTGCCACATCATCATCTCCTCCATCTCACTCATGAAACCCTAACCCTAATTTTCCTCAAACCCTAGCCGCCACCATCAACCACCATTACCGTCGACGCACCACACCACGGTTGCAGCCACCACTGCATCATCATCTCGCCATCTCGTCGCCGGCCACCACCAACCTCTACAGCACTACGTCGCACCAGCAACCAGAGGAGAAGAGAAGCAGACCTCCGTTGCACCATCTCCACAGCAACGCCAGCCACCGCGCCTGCACCTGCATCTACGCGAACCAGCTCCGCATACCACGACGCAGCTACGACAACCACCGCAACTCCGTCCGCAACAGCAGCTCCACACACATTTGAACCTGCACGAACAGCAGCGCGGTCTCCATCACTACAAGTTCAAGCCACCATGAACCACCACACCATTTTCGCGCAGCCAGATCGGAGAAGAAGAGCTCGCCGGAAAACGGCAGCAGAGTCGCAACACCAACGACGTCGTAGTAGCACCACCGTGGACGAGCCAGCGCCGGCAGCAGAGGAGCAGCTGTCATTGCCATCTCCATCTCCATTGCACCTGCAGAAACCCTAATTCTGGAGAGAGAAAATGCACTACCATGTGTCAGCATCTGATAAGCAGTCAATTGGTCAAACTCTGGTCAACTGGTCAAAGTCAGCGGTCAAACTCTGGTCAAAACAGTAAAAATTGTTAAATAAGAGGGGCAAAATTGGAAATTGGACCGGAATTAAGTTGCTAATTAATTAAATAAAAATAAAAGATTTTAGCAACTGACAAACAAAGCCCAAAGTCCAGTTGAAGCCTATATAAAGAGACTTAAGGGAGCAGAAACGAAACAACTTACACAACTTAGACAATTAGAACTCTCTGGTTTTGGCAGATACCGTCTCCACCACATCTCTCATTCTCTCTTTTATTTTCTTTCCTTCATATCATCATGTATTCCATCAAAGCCATGGAGGCTTAAGCTTTTAGGGTTGATTCCACTGTAATTTCTTAACTGGATTCTAAGGTTAGATGAATTTATATGTTTGTTATTTTGATTATTGTTGTGGTTTTTGTTTATCTATGTCCTTTGCTTCTTAATCGAATAGAAAATAATGATTTTAAATCTATATGCATGCTAATCATATGAGTTAAACGGTTTTTAAATTAAATTGAGACTTTACTTTGATTTTATTTAGAAACTTTCATTTGATTAAATAAGTTTTTGCCAATAATTGAGACTTTACTTTGATTAGTGGTAATTACTTTAACTAAAATTAGTCA
>Ga0214545_1007621_pt1 | contig 17934 bp, 2 predicted proteins | sample CNSS4metaG_FD_160064 | JGI IMG/M metagenome (GOLD analysis project Ga0214545, IMG submission 160064) | Root nodule microbial communities from cowpea collected in UCLA plant growth center, Los Angeles, California, USA - CNSS4 | ecosystem: Host-associated > Plants > Roots > Nodule | place: USA...
TTTAATTTGTTATCCAATGCCATATATTTCTTATGCACTAAGAATTTTCTTACAAGTCAGAAAAACAATGGGAGCTACGTATTATTTTTCCTACAAAATTTTAAAATTTACAATTTAATCTTTTTTTTTATCATCCCATGGGACGTATTTGTTATGTACTACAAATTTGATTATAAGTTACAAAAATCTACCCTTATTATTTGCTCTAGGTAGCTGGCTTGAAGAAAAAAACGAGACAAATTAGATCTCAATCTAAGTGGGGACCAATGAACAAATGAGTGGGGAACTGCATATTACTTTTTGTAAAAAAATTTTAAATATACTAATCAATCTTTTGTTTGTTATCCAATGACATTTATTTCTTATGTATCACAAATTTGGTTACCAGTCACAAAAATCATGGGAAGCTATGTATTATTTTTCATACAATGTTTTGATTTTATTATTTAATCTTTTTTTTGTCATCCTATGGGATGTACATGTTATGTTCCACAAATTTTATTATAAGTTATAAAAATTTACCCTTATTGTTTGCACCAGGTGGCCAACTTGAAGAAAAAAACAAGCCAAATCAACTCTCAATATAAGTGGGGAACAATAAACAAATGAGTGGGAAACTTTATATTACTTTCTGTACCATTTTTTAAAATATACTATGTTTGTTATCAATTGACATATATTTCTTATGTACCAACAATGTTCTTAAAAGTCACAAAAATCATGGGGAGCTACGTATTATTTTTCATACAAATTTTTAAAATTTACAATTTAATCTTTTTTATATATATACTATTTATGTACCACAAATTTGATTATAAGTTACAAAAATCTACTCTTATTACTTGCACTAGGTGGCTGGCTTGAAGAAAAAAACAGGCCAAATCAGATCTCAATCTAAGTGGGAAAGAATGAAAAAATGAGAGGGCAACTAAATATTAGTTTTTGTTAAAAAAATTTAAATAAACTAATCAATCTTTTGCTTTTTATCCAATGACATCTATTTCTTATGTACCACGAATTTGCTTACAAGTCACAAAAATCATGGGAAGCTGTGTATTATTTTTCGTATAATGTTTTGAACTTTATTATTTAATCTTTTTTTATCATCCTATGGAATGTACCTGTTATGTTCCACGAATTTTAATATAAGTTACAAAAATTTATCCTTATTGTTTGCACTAGGTGGTCGGCTTGAAGAAACAAACAGGCCAAATCAGATCTCAATCTAAGTGGGGAACGATAAACAAATGAATGGGGAACTTTATATTACTTTCTGTACCATTTTTTTAAAATATACTAATCAATCTTTTGTTTTTTTATCCAATGACATATATTTCTCATGTACCAACAATGTTCTTAAAAGTCACAAAAATCATGGGAAGTTGCGTATTATTTTTCGTACAAATTTCTTAATTTTACTACTCAATCTTCTTTTTTTATCATCATTTGAGATGTACTTGTTTTATACCACAAATTTGATTATAAATTTTAAAAATCTACCCTTATGGTTTGCACTAGGTGGCTGGCTTGAAGAAAAAAATAGGTCAAATCAGATCTCAATGTAAATGGGGAACAATGAACAAATGAGTGGGGAACCAATCTTTCTTTTTGCATATAATGGGATAGGATATACTTCTTATGTACCACGAATTTCATTATAAGTTACAAAAATCAATCCTTATTGCTTGCACTAGGTGGCTGGTTTCAAGAAAAAAAATAGGTCAAACTATATAGGCAAACAAGTGGGGCATACAAAATAAATAAGTGGAGAGCTGCGTATTACTTTTCGTACAATTTTTTAAAATTTTCACATCAATCTTTTTTTGTCATCCAATGGATGTACTTCTTATATACAACAATTTTTCTTACAAGTCACAAAAATAACCCTTATTTTTTGCACAAGGTGGCTAGCTTAAAATAAAATATGTCAAATAAGATCTGAATCTAAGTGGGTTACAATGAAACAATATGAGGGGAGTGACTTGTTACTTTTCATACAATTTTTTAAAATTTACTAATCAATCTTTTTTTTTGTCTGATGGATGTACTTCTTATGTACCACGAATTTCATTATAAATTACAAAAATCAACCTTTATTGCTTGCACTAGGTGGTTGGCTTGAAGAAAAAATAGGTCAAACTATATAGGAAAATAAGTGGGACACAAAGAACAAATAAGTGGGGAGTTGCGTATTATTTGTCGTATAATTGTTTAAAATTTTTTATCAATTTTTGTTAGTCATCCAATGAATGTACTTCTTATATACCACAAATTTGCTTACAAGTCACAAAAATCAACCCTTATTGCTTGAACAAGGAGGCTGACTTGAAGAAAAAAAGTTGGTCAAACTGGATAGGCAAATAAGTGAGACACAATGAACAAATATGTGAGGAGCTGCATGTTATTTTTCGTCCAATGGGATGTACTTTTTATGTACCATGATTTTGCTTACAAGTAAAAAAAAAACAACCCTTATTTTTTGCACAAGGTTGCTGGCTTGAAAAAAAAAAGTCAAATAAGATCTCAATCTAAGTGGGACACAATGAACAAATATGTGGGGAGTTGCTTGTTACTTTTTGTAAAATTTTTTAAAATTTCCTGATCAATCTTTTTTTGTCATCCAATGAATGTACTTCTTATGTACAACGATTTTGCTTACAAGTCAAAAAACAACCCTTATTTTTTGCACAAGGTGGATGTCTTGAAAAAAAAAATAAGTCAAATAAGATCTCAATCTAAGTGTGGCACAATGAAAAACTATGTGGGGATTCGCTTGTTACTTTTCGTATATTTTTTTAAAATTTACTAATTAATCTTTGTTTTCGTCTAATTGGATGTACTTCTTATGTACCATGAATTTCATTATAAGTTACAAAGATCAACCTTATTGCTTGCACTAGATGGCTAACTTGAAGAAAAAAAATAAGTCAAACTAAATAGGCAAATAAGTAATAGGCAAATAAGTAAGGCACAAAGAACAAATAAATGGGAATCTACGTATTACTTTTCGTACAATATTTTAAAATTTATTGATCAATCTTTTTTTGTCTATTACTTAAACAAGGAGGTTGGCTTGAAAAATAAGTGAGGCATAATGAACAAATATCTGAGGAGTTGCATGTTACTTCTCGTACAACTTTTTAAAATTTACTAATAATTTTTTTTTTTCATTCAATGAGATATACTTTTTATGTACCACGATTTTGCTTATAAGTCAAAAAACAAACTTTATTTTTTGCACACGGTGGTTGCCTTGAAAAAAAAAGTCAAATAAGATTTCAATCTAAGTAGGACACAATGAACAAATATGTGGGGAGTTGCTTATTACTTTTCATAATTTTTTTTTAAAATTTTCTTATCAATCTTTTTTTGTCATACAATGGATGTACTTCTTATGTACAACAATTTTGCTTACAAGTCAAAAAACAACCCTTATTTTTTCACAAGCTGGCTGAGTTGAAAAAAAAAATAAGTCAAATAAAATTTCAATCTAAGTGGGGCACAATGAACAAATATGTAGCGAGTCGCTTGTTACTTTTCGTACAATTTTTTAAAATTTACTAATCAATCTTTTTTTTTCTGTCTAATTGGATGCACTTCTTATGTAACACGAATTTCATTATAAGTTACAAAGATCAACCTTTATTTCGTGTACTGTATGGCTGACTTGAAGAAAAAAATAGGTCAAACTAGATAGGCAAATAAGTAGGGCACGAAGAACAAATAAGTGGCAATCTGCGTATTACTTTACGTACAATATTTTAAAATTTACTAATCATGTTTTTTTTTTTCATCCAATGAATGTTCTTATGTACCACGAATTTGCAATGGCATGGCTATCTTTATCTCTGTAACCACGTAACCACTGTGTAAACTGTTTTCTGTTTTTTTTTTCGTTAGTACGTTAACCTAGACTTTCTTCTCTTTCTCTTTGTATAAAAGGAAGAGACTTCTCTCTTTCTAAAATATAATAATAGTAAAAACTTCTGCTATCCATCGCAGTTCTTTTCTATGCGTTTCTGCACTCTTTGGCTTTCCCTCATCATTTCCGCTTTTCCCATGCTTTCTTCTTTTTACGTGGGAAAGTCAGCCATGGTTATTCATGAAATCTGATATGCTTTATTTTTTGTAAAAGGTGGCTGACTTGAAAAAAAAAATAAGTCAAATAAGATTTTAATCTAATTAGGCACAATGAGTAAATATGTGAGGAGCTGCATGTTACTTTTCGTACAATTTTTTAAAATTTACTAATAAATTATTTTCATCCAATGAGATGTACTTTTTATGTATCACGAATTTGCTTAGAAGTCAAAAAACAATCCTCATTTTTTGCACAAGGTGGCTAGCTTTAAAAAAAATAAGTCAAATAATATTTCAATCTAAGTGAGGTAAAATGAACAAATTTGTTGAAGTTGTTTGTTATTTTTCGTATAATTTTTTAAAATTCTCTAGTTAATTTTTTTTATCATCCAAAGGGATGTACTTTTTATGTTCGACAAATTTGACTACAAGTCACAAAAGTCAACCCTTATTGCTTAAACAAGGAGGCTGGCTTGAAAAAAAATAGTCAAACCAGATAGGCAAATAAGTGAGGCATAATGAACAAATATGTGAGGAGCTGCATGTTACTTTTCGTACAACTTTTTAAAATTTACTAATAAATTGTTTTTTCATCCGATGAGATATAGTTTTTATGTATCACGATTTTGCTTCCAAGTCAAAAAATAACCTTTATTTTTTGCACAAGGTGGCTAGCTTGAAAAAAAAAAAGTCAAATAAGATTTCGATCTAAGTAGGACACAGTGAACAAATATGTGGGGAGTTGCTTATTACTTTTTGTACAATTTTTTAAAATTTCCTGATTAATCTTTGTCATTGTACTACAACGATTTTGCTTACAAGTAAAAAAAAACAACCCTTATTTTTTGCACAATGTGGCTTAAAAAGAAATAAATCAAATAAGATCTCAATCTAAGGGGAACACAATGAACAAATATGTAGGAAGTAGTTACTTCGTACAATTTTTTAAAATTTACCCATCAATCTTTTTTTTTCGTCAAATTGATGCACTTCTTATGTAACATGAATTTGTTACAAAGATCAACCCTTATTTCTTGTACTGTATGGCTGACTTGAAGAAAAAAATAGGTCAAACTAAATAGGCAAATAAGTAGAGCACGAAAAACAAATAAGTGAATTGCGTATTACTTTTTCTAAAATATTTTAAAATTTACTGATCATTCTTTTTTTTTTTTCATTCAATGAATGTACTTCATATGTACCACCAATTTGCTTACCAGTCACAAAATAACTTTACTTTTTACACAAGGTGACTGACTTGAAAAAAATAAAATCAAATAAGATTTCAATCTAATTGTACACGATAAGTAAACATGTAAAGAATTGCATATTATTTTCCATACAATTTTTTAAAATTTACTAATAAATTATTTTTTTATCCAGTAAGATGTATTTCTGTTCTACCACGAATTGGTTACAAATCAACAAACAACCTAGTCTAAAAACGAGTCCAGAAAATCATGCTAAGCAGCCCTACGTATCCATTTAAACACTAACACAAATTGAACCCAAAACGAGAAACAAGGTATTCCAAACTCAATTACTCCGATTAATACAAACTATCAGAAATGCAAACATAAACAAATTAACAGAGGATCAGAAAAAACAATTATAACAAGTTAATCATTTGGGGAACACACAATACTTTTAACGGCGAACAATTAAAAACTAATTCACCATGACTAATCAACAGTTAGCTATTAATCAATAACACTCAAACATTCAAATACAATTACATAATCTCTTCTACAATTAAACCAATAATTTTTAATTTCAACACTCAATCAACAAAGCTATGACGGCATCAAGGCTCATAACATCAACCCTTTCATTCAACCTTTCAAACCCAATCCGTTTCACAATGAAACCCCAAATTTAGGCAATGAATCCAAAAGCAAAACGAAACCGAGAAGAACGAGAGTATAATGAAGCTGAACCTCGTCGGTGTCGGTAGCAATGGACTCGGAGACTCAAACGCGAGGACAGTAGACACCGCAGCGGGGTCGACACCGGAGCAAAGCAGGTGAGCGAATGGCGTATGATGCGACTCCGTTGTTGGGAGAGGCTGGAGAGAGCGTTTTCTTTTTATGCCTTCTCTGTTGGTAAAAGAAATGTCGTTTGGTCCGTGTTAGTTGTGGAGAGGATGAAACGGTATGGATGGGAAATTGGAAGGTTGGGGAAAAATGGTGTCTCTGGAGTTGGGACCGTGAAAAAAGTGAGTGAAGTTCGGTGGGAGTGGAATAGTGAGTTGTCTGCGATGAGTGAAGAAAATTTGAAACTGTGAGTGTGTGCGTTGAGTGTGAGTGGTGTGCGTTGTGAGCGTGAGAGTGCGGTGACTATGAGTGGTGTGCGATGTTGAGCGTGAGTGCGAGTGTAAAAAAAAATGATTCGTGAGGTGTGTGATATGTACGTGAGAGAGTGAATGTGTTGCGTGCAGTGTGATGTTAGGTAGACGAATGATGTGTGTTAATTGGTGAGTGGAGCGGGGTAGTTAGGTGTGGGTCCCATGAGGAGAGAGGTGTGTGGAAAAAATGAGTGTGGTGAGGAGATGTGTGTGTTGTATGAGCGGGAGAGTGAAAACGTGAAAAGAGAGAGAAAATAAAAATAAAAATGACACGTGGCATCCTAGAGGGGGCTTTTGGAGTGAAGTAGAGAAGAAAACAGGAATTTGGTTACAGACGAGGATTTGGCTTTCTAGAATAAGATTATGAGTGGTAAGAAAATAGAGAATGAATAGTGATGAAAGCAAATTAGGTCTTCGGCCATTAGCTTTGGAGCTTTCCTTTTTTTATTATCTTTTAGCACAAGTTAGGTCAAAGATTGACCAGAATTATTATATTTGAAATCTAATCAATTTAATCAATTAATCAGTTTATTTTTTTATTTTTTTATTTTTTCTACACATTCTATTTTAATCCTTTTTAGTTATCTATTTTTTTTTGGTTTTTAAATTTTAAAAAGACATTTTAGTTATCCTTCTTAACTTTTTTTTTTATCTTTTATTTCATATTTATTATATATTTAATTTTTAAATTATTACTTAAATTTATTATAATTTTAAGTGAAGTATTATTTACGGTGATTTATTACTTTATGTATTAACAATGTTAATATTCAATTATCTATTCATTCTTTTATTATATTATTTATTATTATTATCTTAGTATTTTTATTTTATTATTAAATATTATAACATCTTATAAAAAAATATTAATTTTTAAAAGATAAGAGATAATAGGTAAAAAGAAGATATAGAGATAAGACATCAAAGATGAGAGATAAAAGATTATTTATGAGAGATGAAAGATGATCTATGAGATCATCTCTTATCTTCCATCTCTTATCTTTTCTTTGATGAGATGTGAAAGATAATCTATGAATCTATGAGATCATCTCTCATCTCTAATCTTTCATCTATTATCACTTATCTCTTTTCATTCATGTTAATTTTTAAAATATTATTTAAAAATATTTATTATTTTATTTATTAAAAATGTCAATATTGAATTATCCATTCATTATTTTAATATAATATTTATTTATTTATTTTTATTATTATTTTTATTATCTTAGTATTTGTATTTTGCTATTACATATTATAATGTCTTATAATAAAGTATTAATCTGTAAGAGATAAGAGATAAAACATAAGGATGAGAGATAATAGATGACCTACGAGAGATGAGAGATAATCTATGAGAGATGAAAGATAATCTATGAGATCATCTCTCATCTCTCATCTATTATGTCTTCTCTCTTTTCTTGTATGTTAAATTTAAGATACTATTTAAATTTAGTGTAATTTTAAATGAAGTATTATTTAAAAAGATTTATTATTTTATTTATTAATAATGTCAATATTCAATTATCTATTTATTATTTTAATATATAATTTATTTATTATTATTATCTTAGTATTTTTATTTTGCTATTACATATTATAACGTCCTATAATAAAATATTAATTTTTAAGAGATAAGAGATAATAGCTAGAGATAAGACATAAAAGATGAAAAATAATAGATGATAGATGAGTGATGATAGATGAGTGATGAGAGATGGTCTATGAGTAATGAGTAATGATCTATGAGATCATTTGTGATCTCTCATCTCCCATCTCTACTCTCTCTGATCTCCTATCTTTTTTTCTCTTATGTTAATTTTTAAAATATTATTTAAATTTATTGTAATTTTAAGTGAATATTATTCAAAATGATTTATTATTTTGTTTATTAACGATGTCTATATTAAATTATCTATTCATTGTTTTATTATATTATTTACTTATTTATTATTATTATTATTATTATCTTAGTTTTTTAATTTGTTATTACATTTCATAACGTCTTATAATAAAGTATTGATTTTTAAGAGATAAGATATAAAAGATAATAGATAAAGATAAAACATAAGAGATGAGAGATAATAGAAGAGGACAAAGATGACCTATGAGATCACTTCTCATCTCTAATCCCTGATCTCTCATCTTTCATCTCTCATCTCAAATGTTTTATCTCTTATCTCTTATCTTTTTTCTCTTATGTTAATTTTTAAAATATTATTTAAATTTATTGTAATTTTAACTAAAATATTATTTAAAATGATTAATTATTTTGTTTATTTACAATTATCTATTCCTTATTTTATTATGCTATACTTTTTATTTATTATTATTATCATAGTATTTTTATTTGTTATTAAATATTATAAAATCCTATAATTAAGTTTTAATTTTTAAGAGAGATAACATATAAGAGATAATACATAAAGATTAGAGATAAGAGATAAAGATAAGACATATGAGAGATAATAAATTATCCAAGAGAGATGAAATATGATCTATGAGATTTTCTCTTATCTCTTATCACATATCTTTTATATCTTATCTTTTTATTACATATATGTTATCTCTTATCACATATCTTTTATATCTTATCTCTTATCACATATCTCCTATCTCTTATCTCTTATCTCTTATCTCTTATCTCTTATCTCTTATCTCTTATCTCTTATCTCTTATCTCTTATCTCTTATCTTTTAAATTATATGCAAATATTTTAAATTTATCAGGGACCTACTTGCAAAGTTTTAAAATTTATCAGGAACCTACCTAAATTTTTTTTAAATGTATCAGAGGGACTTACCTGCAAAGTTTTTAAATTTATCTAAGGGACTTAACTGCAAAGTTTTTAAATTAATTTTTTTAGGGACCTACCTGTAAAGTTTTTAAATTTATCAGGGACCTACCTACAAAGTTTTTAAATTTATAAGAGGTACCTAACTACAAATTTTAAATTTATAAGGGACCTACCTACAAAGTTTTTAAATTTATTAGGGACCAATCTGCAAAGTTTTTAAATTTATTAGAGGGACCTAACTACAAAATTTTAAATTTATCAAGGACTTACATGCAAAGTTTTTAAATTTATCATGGACCTACCAGCAAAGTTTTTAAATTTATCAAGGATCTACTTGCAAATTCTTTAAATTTAATATGGACCTACCTACAAAGTTTTTAAATTTATCATATGGACTTAACTGAAATTTTTTAAATTTATCAGAGACCTACGACAAAGTTTTAAAATTTATTAGGGACCTACATGCAAAGTTTTTAAACTTATAAGGGACCTATTTGCCAAGTTTTTAAATTTACAAGGGACATACTTGCAAAGTTTTTAAATTTAGCAGGACCTACCTGCAAAGTTTTAAAATTTATCAAACGAACCTAAGTACAAATTTTACAAATTTTTAAATTTATGAGAGACCTACCTGCAAAGTTTCTAAATTTATCATATGGCCTACTTGAAAAGTTTTAAATTTAGCATGGATCTACCTGCAAAGATTTAAAGTTTAGCAGAGACTTACCCACAAAGTATGAAATTTATCAGGAACCTACTTGCAAAGTTTTGAAATTTATCAGGGACGTACCTGAAAAGTTTTTAAATTTATCATGGACCTATCTGCAAATTTTTAAAATTTATAAAAAACCTACCTACAAAGTTTTTAAATTTATCATACGAACCTACCTACAAAGTTTTTCAATTTTTTAAAGGGACCTACATTCAAAGTATTTAAATTCATAAGGGACCTACCTGCAAAGTTTTAAATTTATCAAAGGGATCTAACAACAAATTTTTAAATTCATCAAAGACCTACATGCAAAGTTCTTAAATTTATCATGGACATATCTGCAAAGTTCTTAAATTTATGAAGGACCTACCTCAAAAGTTTTTAAATTTATCAAAGGGACCTAACTTCAAATTTTTAAATTTATCACGGACCTACTTGCAAAGTTTGTAATTTATCAGACAGACCTATAGGAAAAGGGACCTACTTGAAAATTTTTAAACATATTAGAGAACCTACCTTCAAAGTTTTTGAATTTATAAGGGACCTACCTGTAAAAGGTTTTAAATTTATCATAGCGAACTAACTATAAATTTTTAAATTTATCAAGAACCTACCTGCAAAGTTTTTAAATTTATCATGAACCTACCTGCAAAGTTTTTGGATTTATAAGTACCTGTAAATATTTTAAATTTATCAGGGACCTACTTGGAAAGTTTATAGATTTATCAAGGACCTACCTGGAAATATTTTAAATTTATCATAGAGTTATATGCAAAAATATTAAATTTATCATGGACCTACTTGCAAAGTTCTTAAATTTATATAGGACCTACTTCAAAATTTTAAATTTATGAAAGATTTACGTGCAATGTTTATAAATCCTTCAGGCACCTACATGCAAAGTTTTTAAATTTATCAGGGGTATACTTGCAAAGTTTTGTAATTTATCATGGACCTACATGCAAATTTTTAAAATTTATAAGGGACCTACTTGCAATTTTTTTAAAATTATCAGGACTTACCTTCAAAGTGTTAAATATATCAAATGGACTTAACTTTAAATTTTTAAATTTATCAGTGACCTACGTGTAAAGTTCTTAAATTTATTAAAGACCAACATGCAAAGTTTTTAAATTTATAAGGGACGAACATGCAATTTTTTTTAATTTAACAGTGACCTACCTACAAATTTTTAAATTTATCACGAATCTACCAGCAAAGTTTTTAAATTTATAAGGGACCCATCTGCAAAGTTTTTAAATTTATAAGAGACCTACCTACAAAGTTTTTAAATTTATCAGAAACCTACCTCCAAAGTTTTTAAATTTATAAGAGGGCTAACTACAAATTTTTAAATTTATCAGGATCTACTTGAAGAGTTTTTAAATTTATAAGGGACCTACCTCCAAAGTTTAAATTTATTATCAGGTATCTATGTGATAAGTTTTTAAATTGATTAGAGGACCTAACGACAAAGTGTTTAAATTTACGAGGGACCTACTTGGAAAGTTTTTTAAATCTATCAAGGGAACTACCTACAAAGTTTTTAAATTTATGGTGGACTTACCAGCAAAGTTTGTAAATTTATCATGGACTTACCTGTCAATTTTTTAAATTTATCAGGGACCTACTTGCAAAATTAAAATTTATCAGGAACCTACTTGCAAATTTTTTAAATTTATCAAGATCTACCTGGAAAGTTTTTAGATTTATAAGAAACCTACTTGCAAATATGTTAAATTTGTAAGGGACCTACCTGCAAAGTTTTTAAATATAACAGGGACCTACCTGTAAATATTTTAAAATTATTAGAGACATACCAGAAAATTTTTTCAATGTATCAGAGCCAAGTACCACCTCCAAAGTTTTTACAATTATCTGAAACCTAACTGCAAAGTTTTTTAATTTATCAAAGGGACCTAAATTTAAAGTTTTTAAGTTTATCAGGGACCTACCTATACAATTTCAAAATTTATCACCGGGACCTAACTTCAAATTTTAAATTTATTGGAGACCTACCTACATAGTTTCTAAATTTATCATGGACGTATCTGCATAGTTTCTAAATTTATCATGGACGTACCTGCAAATATTTTAAATTTACCATAGGGATGTAACCATTTTTTTACAAATTTATTAGAGACATGCCTGCAAAGTTTTTACATTTATCTGAACATACCTGAAAAGTTTTTAAATTTATCAAACACCTACATGAAAAGTTTTTAAATTTATCTGAGACCTATCTGTAAAGTTTTATATTTATCATAGGGACCTAACTACCAAGTTTTGAAATTTATCAGGAACCTATCTGAAAAGTTTTAAAATTTATCAAGAACTTACCTGAAAAGCTTTAAAATTTATCATAGGGACTTAACTTCAAATTTTAAATTTATTGGGGACCTACATGCAAAGCTTATAAATTTATTAATGACATATCTGCAAACTTTTTAAATTTACCAGAGCGACGTAACAAAAAAAAATTAAATTTATCAGGGACTTACAATATTTTTAAAGTTTTTAAATTTATCTGTAAAGTTTTTAAATTTATAAGGGACCTACCTACAATATTTTTAAATTTATCAGAGACCTAACTACAAATTTTTAACTTTAACATGGACCCACCTACAAAGTTTTTAAATTTATCATGGACCTACCTGCAAAGTTTTTAAATATATCAAGGACTTACCTGCAAAGTTTTTAAATTGATCAAGGACGTACCTGCAAAATTTTAAACTTATCAGGGACCTACCTACAAAATTTTAAAATTTATTAGGGACCTACCTGCAAAATTTTAAAATTTATCATAGACCAACCTACAAAGTTCTCAAATTTATCGAGGACCTATAAATTTTTTAAAATTTATTAGGGACCTACCAGCAAATTTTTTAAATTCTCAGGGACCTATAGACAAAGTTTTGAAATTGATCACGAACCTACATGCAAAGTTTTCAAATTTATCAAAGATCTACCTACAAAGTTTTTGAATTTATAAGGGATCTATATGCAAATTTTATCAATTTAACAATGACCTACCTACAAAGTTTTAAATTTATGAAGGACTTACCTGTAAAGTTTCTAAATTTATAACGAACCTACATCTAATTTTTTTAAATTTATCAAAGCAACCTAACTGCAAAGTTTTCAAATTTATCAAGGACCTACTTGTAAAGTTTTTAAATCTATCATACGGACCTAATTGCAACATTTTAAATTTCTCAGCGACATGTAAAGTTTTTAAATTAATAAGAGGGAACTAACTACAAATTATTAAATTTATCATAGGGACCTACCTACAAATTTTTAAATTAATCAAGGACCTACATGTATAGTTTTTAAATTTATCAGGACCTACCTACAAAGTTTAAATTTTTCAGGGACCTACCTGCAAAGTTTTTAAATTTATCTGAGGACCTAAAGGCAAAGTTTTTAAATTTATCATGGACCTATATGCAAAGTTTTTAAATTTATGATGGTCCTACCCGCAAAATTTTTAAATTTATTAGGGACCTACCTACAAAGTTTTTTAATTTATTAGGTCTTACCTACAAAGTTTAAATTTATCAAGGATATACCAACAAAGTTTTTAAATTTATCAGAAACCTATCTCTAATGTTTTTAAATTTATACAAATTTTTAAATTTATCAGGGACCTACTTTCAAAGCTTTTAAATTTATCAAAGGGACCTAACTTCAAAATTTTAAACTTATCGGGGACCTACATGCAAAATTTTTAAACTTATCAGGGACCTACCTGCAAAATTTTTAAATTTATATGGGACCTACATGCAATTTTTTTAAATTTAAAAGTGACCTACATGCAAATTTTTAAATTTATCAGGATCAACATGTAAAAATTTTAAATTTATAAGAACCTACATGCAAAATTTTTAAATTTCTAAGGGACCTACCTGCAAAGTTTTTAAATTCATCAGAGGGGCCTAACTACATATTTTTAAATTTATCAAGGACTTAACTGCAAAGTTTTTAAGTTTGTCAAGGGACCTAACTACAAAGTTTAAAATTATTAGGGACCTACCTGCAAAGTTTTTAAATTTATCAAGGACCTACCTTCAAATATTTTAAATTTATAAGGGACCTACCTGCAAAGTTTTTAAATTTATAAATAACCTACTTCCAAAGTTTTTAAATTTATCCTAACTTAAAATTTTTAAATCTACCCGGATCTACTTGCAAAGTTTTTAAATTTATAAAGAATCTACTTCCAAAGTTTTTAAATTTATCAAAGGGACCTAACTACAAATTTTTAAATTTACCCGGACCTACCCGCAGAGTTTTTAAATTTATAAGGAATCTACTTGAAAAAATTTTAAATTTATTAGAGACCTAACTACAAATTTTTAACTTTATCATGAACCCACCTGCAAAGTTTTTTAATTTATCATGGACCTATCTGAAAAGGTTTTGAATTTATAAATGACCTACCTACAAATTTTTTAAAATTTTCATAAACCTACCGGCAAAGTTTTTAAATTTCTAAAGGATCTACCTTCAAAGTTTTTAAATTTATCATAAGGACCTAATTAATTTATCTGGGACCTAATTGCAAAGTTTTTAATTTTATCAAAGATCTACCTGCAATGTTTTTAAATTTATCGGAGAGACCTAACAATTTTTTTTAAAATTTTTAAAATGATAATTTATTTTATATATTAAAAATGTCAATATGAAATAATTTATTCATTATTTTCATATATAATTTTAAGAGATAAGAGCATTAGCGGAACATGCTTCTCACTAAAGGGAGCCACGGCTCCCCAAAAGTCTTTAATTTTATTTTTTATATATAATTTATATATTTTAAAATTATATTATATATATATTATATTATATATATATATATAAATATTAAGTTTTGAAAATTTTTTATCATTTTATTTATATATTATTTATTTATGTATTTTTATTGTTTAAAAAATAAAATAAAAATCAATTTGATGGATGTTCGTTAATAAAAAGGAATAAGATTTTGTCTTTGTACATAAGGTTCTTTTTCAGTAAATGATCAAGAAAGTATGAAAGTAAAAAAGAAAGATAAAGAGATAATTGGGGAAGAGATTGAAGAATAGATTGAGGAATGTATTATTATAATATATCTCATAAATCAAGATTAATATTCTATTATGATTTATTTATCTTAAATTTATGATTCTTTTATTCCTATTTCGATGTTTTACCCAACTTAATTTTTTCCCAAATTAATATGAACCATAATCAAGATTTTAAGCTTAATTAAGTCTAGCTTAAGCAAGAATTTCTAGCTTAAGCGAAATCAGTCTAGCTTAAGCGAAAACAGCAGAATTTCACTTTGCTCTCTGTTCGAATTTTAGCTTAAGCAAGATCAGTCTTGCTTAAGTGAGACCAGTCTAGCTTAAGTGAGACCAGACTAGCTTAATCGAGAATTTCTAGCTTAAGCGAGAATTTCTAACTTAAACGAGATCAGTCTAGCTTAAGCGATAATTGTTGCAGAATTTTAATTCCTTATTTTAACTTGTGATTGATTGGGTGAATGTTAAAAATATAATGTATGAAGTTATGCATGAATGATGTGACATTTTTGTTGACTTGTAATTGATGGGTTTGGTGTGAAACGAAACATAACTTGATTGGTTGGTTGGGCATTGACATGAGATTATAATGCTTGAGTTAAAATGTGGATTTGGTGTGAGAAACATGGACATGGCATGAGTAAACATAATTCCATGAAACTCTTGGCGAGATTTCATGATGGTGTGGTTAGTGTATGTCTTGATATAGGAGATGTCTAGATAAAGGAATGTATTCTGAACTCTGATAATCGTTCACGCTCATATAGAGTAGAATGATTTATGTGGTAAAAGTGGCAGGAGGTCCTAGTCTCTGGCAGGATAATGGCCTTAGATAATCATGGATTAACCTTGTGTGTGGTTGGGTGATAATAACCCCTTGTGTCTAGACTCTGCAGAGTTTAGAAACCAACACATATGCATACTTCCTTTAGAATCCTATATCAAGTGCATAATTCGGATAATTGAGTTTGAGGGTCTTGCATTGTTTGGCTTCACATGCCTTGTGTGCTTACTGAAAAGCCTGTTTAAAAATCTGCTTGTATACTTATATGGTGAAAATTATTTTTATCTCTAGTGTACCCTTTCTCTTTATGTATGTTCTCTTGTTTGGCTTTTTCCTTTTTGTGATGATCACCAAATCCTTGGTGTGAGCATATGTGGAGATTCTTGGTGATCGTGATGTTGGTGGGGGGAGCTGCTGTGTAGTTAGGCTTCCTGGATCCTTTATTGCTCATTCTTGAGCATTTCTCCTTTTGTACTATTACTGTGTAGTTTCTTGCTATATGAGCAAATTTCCAGTTTAATCTAATATGTGATTAGTCTATGGTTAAGGCATTGTGATGGGCATTTTGGGTATTCCTTTCATTAATGAATGACTATAATGGTTGATTCTTATATACTTTATGTTGATGCTCTTTTTTTATATACCATATACATGCGGCATTCTATTTGTTAGAATTATTATATTAAAGTGGGACGTTACAGCTAGATTAACACGTGGACATTTAAAAATATTTTAAAAAAACCAAAAATCATGAAGTGACACGTGGTAGTCACTGTTCATGGTCGTTAAGTAATTAAACGATGTTAGCAAAAAAGGACTGAATTGAACAAAATTGACAAAAATTATGACCTATTTGAGCGGGAAAAAACAAAATTAGGACTGATTTGACAAAACTTGATGGAATTTAAAAATTAAAGGTATAATGGGTGTGAAATAAAATATAGGAGATAAGAAATAAGAGATAATCGATGAGAGAGATAAGAGATAAGATATAAGATATAACATATAAAAGATAAGAGGAGATGAGACATGAGACATGAGACATGAGATATAAGATATAAGATATAAGATATAAGATATAAGAGATTATGTATGATATATGTGAGATAAGAGATAAGTGATGACATATAAGAGCATGTCACATTGATCATCTTTCATCTTTCATAAATAATCTATTCTCTCTCTTGTCTTATGTCTTATCTCTATCTCATATCTATATCTATTATATGTTATCTTTTATCTCTTAAAAACTAATACTTTATTATAAGACATTATAATATGTAATAATAAAATAAAAATACTAAGAAATAATAATAATAATAAATAATATAACAAAATAATGAATAGATAATTGAATGTTGACATTGTTAATAAATAAATTAAAAAATCAATGTAAATAATACTTCACTAAAAATTATAATAAATTTAATTAATAGTTTAAAAAGTAAAGATATAATTAATATGAAATAAAAGATAAAAGATAAGAAATAAGTGATAGAAGATTAGAGATAAGAGATAAAAGATAAAATATAAAATATAAAAGATATGTGATAAGAGATAAGAGAGATAAGTGATAAAGATTAGAGATAAGAGATGAGAGATAAGAGATAAGAGATAAGAGATAAGAGATAAGATGTAAGAGCTAAGAGCTAAGAGATAAGAGGTAAGAGGTAAGAGATAAGAGATAAAAAATAAGTGATGATAAATAAGAGCATATCTCATTCATCATCATTCATCTCTCATAAGTAATATATTATCTCTCCCATCTTATGTCTTATCTTTATATATTATATTTTATCTCTTATTTCTTCAAAATTAATACTTTATTATAAGATGTTATAATATTTAATAGGTTAAAATACTCCGTTGGTCCTCATTTTTGTACCAAAATATCAATTTGGTCCTCGTATTTTAATTAGTCTCAAATAGGTCCTCAATTTTGTAAATTAGTATCAATTAGGTCCTTTTCGTTAGTGTAGAACTAACACCGTTAAGTAGGTGCCACGTGTCAGCTCCGCATTTTTTTGAATTTTTTTAATTTTTTTTAATATATTTTTTTTAATTTTTTTTAAATATATATATATATATATATATATATATATTTATGCCACGTGTCACGTTTGTAGTCTGCCACGTTTCAATCTAATATGGTGA
>Ga0214545_1007626_pt1 | contig 17922 bp, 8 predicted proteins | sample CNSS4metaG_FD_160064 | JGI IMG/M metagenome (GOLD analysis project Ga0214545, IMG submission 160064) | Root nodule microbial communities from cowpea collected in UCLA plant growth center, Los Angeles, California, USA - CNSS4 | ecosystem: Host-associated > Plants > Roots > Nodule | place: USA...
TATATATATATATATATATATATTTATATATATATATATATATATATATATATATATATATTTATATATACATACATACATATATATATATATATATATAATTATGTATACATACATACATACATATATATATATATATATATATATATATATAAAGAGTTGGAGAAAGCCAAGAAATAATAATGAAGTCATTCAAGAGCGATGAAAGTAAATACAATTTTACAATCATTGATAACTGATGGACATGTTAACTTCATCGTCCCTTATATGCTGTTGGTCACTTTTTGAACCCAAAGTTCTTTTATTCCAACCCAGATATGGAATATTATTTGGAAGTTACAAATGGATTATATGATTGCAGCAAGAGGTTGGTGCCAAGTAAAGATGTGCAACAAAAAATTTAATTGAGTTGTCTCTTTATAAGAGTGCAAATGGGCTCTTTGGTGATGATTTTTCCAAAGAATCAAGGAAGACCACAACCCTAGGTTAGACACTTAAACACTTTTTAAATTGTGCTAAGATATAATGCTTACATTCTAAGTTAATTTTATGACTATGTAACTCAATGGTGGAAGAATTATAGGCATGCAACTCCCAATTTACAAAAGCTAGCAATCAAGATTTTAAGTTTGACATGTAGTTCATCGGGATGTGAGTGAAATTGGAGTGTTTTTTAGCAAGTAATGAGACATTAATCATTTCATTATTATTATTATTATTATCATATTTGTAAAGTGTAGAAAGAAATTAATTCACATATTACTTATTCATAATGAAAAGATTCATTCAAAGAAAAGGAATAGGCTGGATCACAAAAGATTGCATGATTTGGTTTACATAAAGTATAATCAACAACTTGCTCAAAAGATACGATATTAGGGATGAAATAGACCCTATTCTATTGAATGACATTAATGAATATAATGAGTGGTTAATGGGAGAAGTTGATGATGATAACGATAATGAAGAAGGGGTAATTAGTTGATTTTTTATGATGATCCCACTCTTAATCGGGAACCTGTTATGAAGCTTCAGGTATCGAAAAACCAGTAGTTTATACACGGAGATAAGAAACTAATAAAAGAAAGCAACCATCAAGTAGTGATATTGTAATTGGATTTTCCCATGTTTCTAAGAAAGGTCCAAGTGCAACTCTAACTCGAACACAAACCAAGAAGGTTAATGAGAAGACTCAAATTCAAGTTCAAAATGAATTGTGTGATAACTTTAATTCCGAGTTTGAAAGATTACTTAACTTTGACAAGAGTCTCTCAGAAGGGGAAGATGAAGAAGGATATGCACCATTTGAGGATAACATTGAAGACAATTATATTGTAATTAAAGAAGAATCTGATGATTAGAAAGAAACTTAATACATTTATTTTATGATTTATTGATATTTTATATTTTGAACTTTAAATTTATGGTGTTTTCATATGATGTTATTAATTGAATTTTTAGACATATTATCATTACTTTTTCATTAAAAATTATGTGACGGCATTATTACTTTTTACCAAAATATTTTTGTCATAACCTATTAAGATTTTCATTATAACTTTATAAAGATTTTTTTATCATCAATATTTTTCCTTATCCGATATAATAATAATAGTGGTCCAAATGCATTATTAATCCCACTTTGTTTATTTTTATGGAAGTAATTGAAATTTGTTAAATTATTCGGTCTAACTTTTACCTAGAGAAAAAAAATCATTATATAAGAAATAATACTCGCAAAAAATTAATGTTTCTATTCTCTCTATATAGTAAAGACTTTGGATGTAGAGCTTTGATTGATCCATAAACTTTTCATTCTCAGTTTATGGTTTTTATTTTATTTTAATTTTATTTATCTAATTTAGATGAAATGAAGAGATTTAGAAGGAGAGGAATAAAGACTACAAACATTTCAGGATCCGAAAACAAAGGAACTATGTGGGTATGAGTTCTGAAATTTTATTTTTGTCTCTTTATTTTGGGAATCTCTTTGTTTCGCTTTTGTTTGTGTTTTGGTTCCTTCCTTCTGATTCTGAGACAGGAGAAGGAAGAACTGCCGAGGAATCCAAGTTCCTCCCAGGAACGGCGATTCCTCTTTCGTGCTTTTTAAACTTTCTCCCTCTCAGGTTTCCTTTTTTATCTCTCTATCTCACATTTTTTTTATGAATCACAAATAACGATCATGACCCTTCTCTGTTACGTTCTCTGTGTTTCTGTTTCAACCCTGTGATCCTACTCAATTCCTTCATGCATGCATGCCTTCCCAGTGCAATCTTTCTATTATTTTCGCCTTATATTTTCAATGATAGCTAAGTGGCGTGAAATTATTTTAGAGAAAACACATTGAATAAAAAAGTCTGAAGGAATCAAACTGGGCTGAGTAATAGCACGCACAATGAAGTTTGGTCTAAAATTGTTGACACTGATTAACTCTGGATTTTTGTTTTCTCTCCTTCAGGAACTTATTAATGAATAGTATATTTTCAACTCTATATTCATTCTTCAGGTTTTATCAAAAGAAGGTGATCACTGTTTTACCATGGATCGAGGTCCATGTCAAATATAGAAGTAGGTGCATTATATATATATATATATATATATATATATATATATATATATATATATATATATCTAGCAGATTAGGGGTGAGAAACGATCTATTTGTGCATCGTCCATCCAGTTCATGCACTAATAAATTCATCGATCTATCACTGGGCCTGAATTCATTATAAGTTGACAACAATGATTGGGGGATTTGTACAAAGAGTCATCGGAGGCTGTGCCTCCAATCCAAACAGGAAGAGGAACAATATCCATAAAAGAGAAAAGAAACATTTTAGGAAACGCAAGGGAAATGTTTCCACTTCACCCGCTGCCTTGCCTGTGAGAAGGCCTAGCAATGCTGGAAGCCGTGTGGGAGACTTTCCTTTTTCTGACTCTATGGACTTTGAGAAGGGTGCTCCAGCCACTTGCCTCAAATCTGATGTTTCTAACAAAAACTTTTATCAAAGTCATAGCAAAAAACATCTCAATGGTATGTTTTTTCTCTCCCTCCCTCCCTCCTTGGAATGAAAGCAGTTAAGAGATATGAGACTTGTAGTATATTGTTTTGGTGCGATTTATGATTCTATTTTGCTCTTGGAGAAGTTTTGAAGATGTTCTGATGGAATTGGATTTGTGTGGTGGACATAGATTACTTTGATAGTAATGATGATCTATTATATTTTGCAGGAAAAAACAATGAGGATGCCTGGTTTGATTCAGTTAGCATTATAGAGTCTGAATCCGATGACGATTTCATTAGTGTACTCGGAGGTGATGCATTTATATCATGAATTTGTCACTAATTTATCATTGTTACTTTGTTATGCTCATGAAATTTCTCTTTTTCTTTCTTTGTGGCCAACAGATTGTTTTCCCTTTGTTAGTAATGCTTTGGGAAGTGCCCCGAACGCTCAGCTTGAAGATGAATCATACTTTGCAGATTCAGGATGTAATGAAAGCTCCATTAAAGGTAGTAACAATAAGAATGCATTCTGTGTATGTACAAAGAAAACAGCAACAGGCAGATTCCATGCTTTCTGTGAATAAGAAATCCTTTGATGAAACTTTTAGTGGTTGTCGGGAATATTTCACTATTCAGATCTTTATTTCTTGAAAATCTTAAAACATATAATAATTATTGTCTTAAAGCTTTGGAGCTTTCCTTGTTCAACCATGACAATGTAATCTGTATTTAATTCAACTGAACAATTGTCTTTTCTTAGCTATTATTTGGTCTGGTCAAAGCACTAAAATATTAAAAAAATATGATGATATAAGCTATCTATGTATCTAGACCTAGAGGACTTATAATAACAATAAATGAGTGAATGGGCAGGTGCATCCGAGAGATTGTATCGTCCAAGAGCTGGGCTTCAGATTCTACATACAGCTCAAGAGAAGCCATGCCCTGGTTCCTGGTCCGTGGTTTCACCTTCAGTTTTCAGCCTCCGTGGAGAGAATTATTTCAGGCATGTCAGCAAATTTTATCGGTCAATCTTTTTTTTATGTTATGCAATCTATATCCATTAATCATTTGATTTCCTTTTGGTTTAGCTTGATACTGTTAACTTCTTTTATACAGAGATAAGCAGAAGTGTCCTGCTCCAGGTTTTAGCCCTTATGAACCAATAGGTGTTGATTTATTTGCCTGTCCCCGGAAGATAAATCACATTGCTAAGCATCTTGATCTTCCGCCTCTAAAAGAACATGAGAACGTGCCTTCCCTTCTAATTGTTAATATACAGGTTCACTCTCCATCTCAAACCACATATTGCTCCTTCTGAACTCAATCAACTGATAACTTCACCTTAACTAGGTTTTGTGGATATTGACACATTGTGTTTCTGTTTGAACAACGTACAAGAATGCTACATAGCTCAATTATGTTCCTTTTCTTTTTGTCTCAGTTGCCAACATATCCTGCTAGAGTGTTCCTTGGTGATGCTGATGGCGAAGGCTTGAGCCTTGTATTATATTTTAAATTGTCTGAGAATTTTGATACAGATACTTCTCCACACTTTCAGGAGAGCATCAAGGTATTTATTTCTTCTCGTTAATAATTGCATCTTTTGAATCCCAAATCTGTATGCTTACAGTAATTTTCCTCTAAAAGGAATTTTCAAGTAAAAAAAATCTTTAACCGTTCACAGCTTTCTTAATTTGCTTCCTGGACTATAGAATTTCAACATTTCATTGGATTGTATCATATTAAATAGTTCTTTCCCTACCATCAAATGATCCCTGATTTAGAGTATTAGACTTTGTTTCCAGTGGTTGATTACCCTCATGATATATAACCCAGTTATCAACGTTCTATAAATTCTTGGTTTTAGTAGTAGTAGTATAGAATGTCTACATAGTTTTGCTGCAGCGGCTCCCACTTGGCTACTTTACTTTTTTCAGTTTGTTAACAGTATTGTTTTCACAGAGACTAATAGATGAAGAGATGGAAAAGGTGAAAGGCTTTGCAAAGGAAAACTTGGTTCCCTTTGGTGAAAGGCTAAAAATTTTGGCTGGGGTAGTTAATCCAGAGGACCTTGAGCTAAATTCTGCAGAGAAAAAGCTTATTCATTCCTACAATGGAAAGCCAGTGCTTTCACGCCCTCAACATAGTTTCTTTAAGGTTACACAAATTTTTGTCTTTAAATTTAATTATCATGCAATACAATAAACCTTTATGTCCTTGTATTTCAGCTGTTAAATTATGTGTCTTCAATTCTTCATTGCAGGGACATAACTACTTTGAGATTGACTTGGATATACATCGCTTTAGCTTTATATCAAGGAAAGCACTTGATTCACTTCGAGACCGTACAAAAAATGTTGTACTTAATTTAGGCTTAACTATCCAGGTATAATATGGTCTTAACTGTTCACTCTCTTAGACAGATAAAAGACTCAGTTCTTTGATTCATCAGTTATTGTATGAATGACAGGCACAGAAGCAGGAGGAACTGCCAGAGCAAGTCTTATGCTGCTTACGGCTGAATAAAATTGATTTTGTTAACCATGGTCAAATTCCTACCATTGTAGCTCTTGATGATAACTAATTCATGTAGGCATCAGGTGGCAAATTGGGGTAAGATCCTCATGATCATCAAAGGGGGAAAAGAAAAGACAAGACTGAGTGCTGTTTTGTAAGAATTGGGTGCTGAATCTACTTAACAATGGAGGCAAAAGAAGAGAATCTGTGCTTTCTCTCACATGCAAGATTTTTGTTTTCTTTTAGTGTATTCAAGTCCTGAATCTATGTCTTTCTTGCACCTTTGATATCCCATAGATCATAGATTCTAAGGATTGTTCATGGTGATGCTCAAAATGAGGCTCCCCGAGGACATGCAAATTTGTGGTTGCCAGAGGAGGAGTTGCTGAATAGAAAGCATTGATTCTTTATCAGTTGTGTGATTTATCGAAATTGTTTTCTTCACCCTTTAGCATGATCACATCGTAGATGTAGACTGGGGGAAAAAATTAAGGGCTTTGCCATATCTATGGAAATGTCTGAGTAAGAGAATGTTTCGATAAGTATATCTGGAAACACTTCGACAAAATAAAATCAGATGTTTTTCGTAAGTTGAAATTAGTTCATATTTTATTATAATTTTTCTTACTTAGGTTGTTTAATTTTATTTTTAATTTACAAATAAATTTATCTGACAACTGGGGATCTTTTTGCATAAGCGATGTAAAAGTATTACATTTGTTAAAATCAATATAGAAAATAATTTTTTTTAAATAGTTTGTATTTGATTAAACTATGTACTATATCATAAATCTACCAAAGAAGGTACAGATCTTGTAATATTTATATAATGGGAGTAAAAGAAAATATTCTCTTTCACACATTCTTTTACTTGTATCTATATCATCCCTTATACATAAAAGACACATAGTAGTTAATAATATAAACAACACACATGCCAAAGTAAATTATTAAAACAAATTTGTAATGTAAGAAACAAAAAAATATACACAAAGATACATTTTAATTATCAACGGACACATTTTGAAAGACTCATATTAAATATATTATATCAGATACTAACATTTGATTCAATACTCAAGCTACACATCTACATATGTCAGTGTGCAAAAATTCTCAACTTCTCACCTTAGTCTATTTTAATGAAGTAAAGAAGATCTCTCTTAAAACATAGGTGTCAGTGTACTTAATATACAAGTAAAACAATCATTCACATATTCCAAATATGTGACTACAAATTCATATATGTTTTATCATTGCAATAATTATTTTCATACATGATAACTCTTTTGAACAAAATCTCAAATCAATATTCAAACTAATGTTCATTTTACATTTATAATAAACATTCAAATATAATTGATTAAAGATACAAGAAAAAGAAAAGGGAAGAAAGAAAAAAAATCCATTTTTTTTAGTTTGAGCGAAAATGTTTTCTTTGTTTGAGTAAACTTTGGATAGAAACATAGGTTGACTTGTAGTGTTAACTTTGCTTGAGCAAAAAGTCTTTCTCTCAAGGGAAAATAGAATTGAAAAAGGTTGATTTTCAACTCTATTTTCCTTTGAGAGAAAAGATTAGAAAAATCAATCTTAGTAGTAGAATCAAATAAATTTTCAAAGATATTTTCAAAAACATTTTAACAATACAACTTCTAAACAATTCAAATGATTAATCTAAATCACAACTTCTTCACATATCATGCTTTACTCATTTCAATGCAACCTTAGTCATTGAATATTTTGTATGTCAAGCTCAATCTAACAATTGAATATTTTGCTTCAAATAACCACATATTAAACTAGTTTGTCTCAAATGCACTAATCTAATTACTGAAAAAAATAATAACACAACAAATTGTATTCATTTAAATTAAACAAATCTCATTTCAAACTTAAACATAAAAAATTGTTAGTATTATGGTGCTTGATTTAGTCCCACATCGCTTAGAATTGTGAGATGTGGTTATCTATTTTACTATATAAGAGACTCTGTGTAAAGCTTTGTGATACACCAGAAATAAACATACTTCCTAGTGTAGTCATGGACGTAGACATACACATTGTACGCTAAACCACATTAAATTCTTTGTGTCTATTTTTCTCTCCTTTATTCTTTGGGAGGTGATTTGGATAGTAAAAAGAGCACAACAGGTTACATTTTTACGTTAGGTGGTACAACTATCAATTGGAAGTCCAAACTTGAAGGTAGAGTCTCCCTTTCAACCACTGAAGCTAAATATGTAGTTATCTCAGAAGCAGCAAAAGAGATTATATGGTTGAAGAATCTTCTAAAAGAATTAGGGAAATGGCAAGATGAATCTCCATTATTTAGTGACAATCAAAATGCCATTTGTCTTGCTAAAAATCCAATTCCTCATTCCAGATGCAAACACATTGAATTGAAGTATCATTTTATCATAAACTTGATAAACGATGGAGATTTGATTTTGTTGAAGATTCCAGTGCAGAGAATCCAGCTGATATGTTGACCAAGACTGTCATAAGTTGAGGTTTTACATTGCCTCAACTGGCCTTCAAGAAAATTGATGATGAAGGCACTACACTAGGTGGTAATATAAATCAAACCCCAAGTGGGAGAATTGTTAGTATTATGGTGCTTGATTTAGTCCCACATCGCTTAGAATTGTGAGATGTGGTTCTCTATTTTACTATATAAGAGACTTTGTGTAAAGCTTTGAGATACACCAGAAATAAACATACTTCCTAGTGTAGTCGTGGACGTAGGCATACACATTGTACGCAACCACGTTAAATTCTCTGTGTCTATTTTTCTCTCCTTTATTGTTTCCTTTATTGCCTTGTTCCTACCAAAAATAAGTTCAAAAAAACACAATCTTGCATAAAACTCAATATATTGTCATCATATCATCTTCGCATTCAGATCATTTATCCTAAGGTTCTGTAAAACATATAAATAATTTGACTTACTTACAATCCTATTTCCTCATAGCAACTTTCAAAACTAAACAATAATTCAAAATATAAGAACATAGAGTAAGGTATCCAAACATAACAAAAATTTAGTATGTAAAATAATAATTGTTCTTATAATTTTGGACTAATCAATTTATCCCTTTTTAATAATATTTATATGTAGTATTTTTGCATTGATCAATTATTTATAATATTATTTTTTATTTTATAAATTTTTGTAGGTTTAATCCATTCACAAAATGATATTGAATCAAATTCATTATGTTTCTTATTTTTATAATTTAGAATTTTTTTCATAATAGAGATCATGATAATGAGAAACAAATCTTTTATAATTATAAGCTAGAATGTGAGTAGGTGAGTGATTGAGTGAGTGTATGTGGGTGGGTGGGGGAGGGGTAGGTAAAGAAGCATAACAAAATTATTTAAACACACTCTTCTACTAAAGGCTAGTTGTTTGTTCTTCTATAGGGACAATTTTTTTTTTTATCTTTAGGATGATTGAGTTCAACATTGTCTCCTTTCTAAGGTAAACAAATGAGGTCGAATTAATTATATAAATCAACATTTTATCCACCAACTTTATTCTTTAGTTGTCGGCCCCTATAACACCATATATGATTCTAGAAAAGTTCACCTTAATGCCTAATGCTAATTCAAAACTCCTTGGCATTTTTTCAATCATCGAAACATTATGCATTATAACCTCCTTATGGAAGATTGTATCATTCACAAATTATAATACATTGATCTTTGTATTTCCTTTCCCCATTTTTTTTACCAAAATGGTGTAATTTTACACCAATTTTACTAGAATAAAAAAAGATTCTAAAACTTTTATGGGTTATGGGTAAGTTGAGCATACAAGGAATGAATTCACGTAATATGGTGTTTTTCATGCACAGGACTTCACATTGATTTTTGAACTTCTACAAAAGTCATGCAACAAAAAGAAGACTTTAGTTTAGAAAATATGATCCAATAAAATCATCGTGAGCACAACTTTGATTATCTTAATATGGTGAAGTCATATTTGTTGAGGACGGGATTCAATTTTATTTTTAAAATTAAGATGTTGTGCATGAGTTGCACGACTTCAATTAAAAAGCTTGCACACTTGAAGTTGTCTTAGCATGGGATGAATTTCAATTTTTTTTTTTAAATCAGAAGTCATGATGGGGAGCACGAATTCATTGCGAAGCCTACACACCTAAAGACGTCATTGCATAAGATGACTCTCAATTTATTTTTAAATCAGATGGAGAGCACAACGTCATAGAAAAAAAAATATTACACTGAAGTTATGTCCAACTACACTAACTTTTTGTGTATTATTTCTTCAACTTTTTATTTTTAATTTTTTTAAAACAAAAAATTTATGAAAATTGAATCAAATAATTTATATATTACATTAATTTTCTAATTTGGTGGGATACAAATTTTTGCGACATACTATTGAAAAAATGTAAAACAATGATTGACGGGTGTAATCCACCTATCATAAAAAGTGGTGCAATAATATTTTTGTAATAAATGTGAAACTTATTATGATTGATGTAATTCACTTTGTCATAATAAGTCACTTACTATGTTATTTTTAATTTTAACTGACATAGAAAATGCTTACTAGTGTAAAACACTAAAGCTTGTTTTGTCAGGTGCAACACACTTATCATAAAAAAAGGAAGCGATGACATTGTTGTAATAATAGCCAAATTTATTATGTTAGTTAAAATTGAAACTAACATGGTAAATACTTACTATGTCTATTCAATATAGAACCAATAAGTTATTTATTATGTGAGTTTTAATTTTAACCGACATAATAAGTGCACCCTAACTTCTACTCTTTTGTCTTTGTTTCGACAACAAAACCATTGAAACCCTAAACTCCTACAACGAAACTAATTGTGCTCTGGTTCGTTCTCTCAATACAAGAAATATGCTTATTATTTACGCTCAAAATTCATAGATAATGGACAATTTTCGTAGGTAACTTGATATTGTTTACGAATTATCTACGAAACAGATTTCGTAGGTATTTAGCCGGTAGGTAATTTTATCTACGAAATGTGCATTCGTAGGTAATTTTATCTATGAAAATTATCTACGAAGGTAGTCGTAAGAAAGAACTTTAGTTACCTACAAAAATTTTCGTATGTAAATTATCTACAAAAATCTTCGTAGATAAGTTACCTACGAAAATCTTCGTATATAAGTTACATACGAAAGTTTTCCTAGATAACTTACATACAAATTTTTTCGTAGGTAACTTAAATATATATACATATATACATATATATATATATATATATATATATATATATATATATATATATATATATATATATATATATATATATAAAACAAATTCTAGAGTATATATAGAAACTAGTGTATTTATTAACAATTCATACTCTTTGGCTTAGTGGTAGAGCATTTGTCTATAACTCAAGTGATCATTGATTCAAACCTTAATGGGCCATAATTTTTTATTAACACTATCTATAATTAAGAAATTCAACACTGTAATTATACATATATAATTCCAAGTGCATTCACAATAAAAAATACTGAAGCTGTGACAATGATAAAAATTACAACACCTAACGATATGCAAAGGTTGAATTCAAATACATAAATATAACAAAATGAAAAAAATTTTACTCACCATAATAAAGTTCAAGAGTATACCAGCTTTATTCACCATAATAAATAGGAAGCCTTCTGCATAACCTTTATTTATACCAATACAAGAAGTAAATCTTGAAATATTAGAAAATATCGAAACTAATCCTAAAAGATAATCCAACATATTCCAGATTACTATTAAGATATAAACACAGTAGTGTTTGAAATTTTAATATATTATAACATCTCCTTAAGTAAAGCTTATTAAACTTTAAACTTGTTAACAATAAACCGTTTAGATATGAGTTTAAAAGTATATGCAATCTTACTATCTAATATAATATTGTAGCAGTTGCAGTGTTTTTTTTTTCTATATTAAAATACATGCAAAAATATATTTTAAATATGATTGGTATAAAGTTTTGGGTCATTGAAAGATCATGAATGATTCTCTATAGGTTACATGTCTCTTTCTTAATGCTTAATTACATCATTATTTACATGACATGACTTTTAAGTTATATGAAAAAAGAGACATTATATAAAATTGTTTCAGATACATGAAATTAAACATAAATATTGTTTCTAATCAAAGCTACATTATAAAGTCCTTGTCTTTGATATACTTGTGGCTTACTAGAAGTTAAACATGACAAATCAAAGTCAGTTAGGGACACATGCCCACTGCTTTGGATTAACACATTTTCAGGCTTCAAATCTCGATATATTATCCCTATTAATACTAACCAAACAATGTCATGTTAAACTTTGTTCTAATGAGCAAGTGTCTTATTTAACTCGCAAGATTTCTTTCATGGAAAGAAATTTCAGTAAGTCACTCCATGACACTTGATGTAATGAAATGAAAAATAATAATACTGCAGTAAGATAAGCTCATCCATGTAATTATGAAAGACAGTTTAAAAAAAGAAGACAATAATGGTTATATATCATGATGCTATATACAATATACATGTATATAAGGCGAATAAGAGTCTACCTTGGCAGTGAAGATACTCCATTGCAATCACTACCTCAGTTGCATAAAATCTAAAAGAAACATGTAAAAATAATTTTGATCAAAATTCTTTCTCATTTTCTTCATTCCATCATCTTAAAAGAATCTTTAATAGCGCCCCATATGTATTTTTATAAATTCAGTATGAAGTAGTATAGTATACCTTACAACGTCTTCCTTTAGAACCTTAGTTGGTTGCTGGTCAAGAAGCATGAATAATTCTCCTCCGGGACAATAATCAGTTATCAAACAAACGTGTGTTTTGGTGTGCAAGTTAATCAAGTAAACATAATCACGTGAATATCCTTAATACTCTGCAATTCATGATTAGATGTAACAGGAAATGAAGAAATTAATTCAGGTTAAGACAATGTAATTCGTTAAATTACTATCCCTTAAACAAGGATCCCATGGTAAAAGGTTGATATGACATATTTTAACTTATGATAGTTGATAAAAAATAATCAATATGCTACTTATGTAAAAGTACTATTCAAGTTTCTAACCTACAACAAAGCATATAATGCAGGTAGAAAAAGGTGGTCCAGCTTGTCAAGAATTTCTCTCTCTGCGCAAGCTCTATGCACCTGTGGAAAGTTTATAAAGGTCAATCTATTACAACAGCAGGGGTAAATGCTGCTATAATATTTACACAATTACAATTAGTATTTCGATGCTGAGAAATCCTTATTCACATAATAGAAGTTAGATGCCAAAAGGAAAAGAAAACAAAGCCAATACAATAATGTTTACTTTTACATAAAACATGTCGGTAGGACATGGTAAATAGATCCAGAAGTTAGAAACGAGAAGCTAAACGAAAACTTATGTTAATCATAGAATTCATATCATAATAGAACCTTGTTACGATTGAGCATAACACTCTTATCCATAGCATTCATGGCAAAATATTGAGATGTTCCACGTAGTGAACAAGGGCCCATAGCATCCACTTCATTATTGTAAATTTAGCATTATTAAAGATCATAATAATCTTTTAATCATATTAAAGCAATTTTCTAAATACAATGACACAAGGGGAGATTTTTGTATTAAAAAAGTGTTGGGAAAATGAATACCTTAGGAAAACATTTTTCCAGAACCTGCACAACACTTGTATTCCAACCAATATATCGTCGATTGAATATATCAGCTTGTGTCATCCCAATGTAAAAAAATGATTGTTAAATTGACGAATGTTCATGTAGAAGTTATTTTCTTCTTCCAAAACAAAGCACACGCAAAACTCAACAATAACTTCTCCAATAGAAAAAACGTCTAAAAAGGTTTGAACTCAATTAAGAATCCCTTCACTAGTGCAACAAATACTCTTCCATACAAAGATAGAGGAAAATGAGATAGCGAAGTACCGAGTTAGCGGAAGAGCAAGATAGAGGAGCATGAGTCAGCGGAGGAGTGCGACGCAGGACAACGAGTCAGCAGAGCGGAGCGCGACAGGCGAGTGCTGTTGGGCACGACAACGAGCTCTGGTTCGCAAAAGCAATAGTTCGGCTGAGAACGAAGGGAAGAAAAAGATTTTGTGTGAAATTGGAGTTAGGTTTTATAGATAATACCTTGGGGATGAGGGATTCAGCGAGAATTCTTCTATCGAGCAAGGGTTTGACGATGCTAGGGTTCAACGATGTGTTGGCATGAGGGCTGGACAACGATAGGTTTGCCAACGATTGGATTCACGATGTCCATTGGAGAAGGTGTCAAAGGTGATTAGAGAAGGCAGTGAAGGTGACAAAGAAGGTGGAAAGGGAGATAAGAGAACGTCGTGAAGATGTGTAAGTAGAGTACAAATAAAACCTAAGCCTAATAGGTGCAAAAATATGTTATCTACGAAATATTGAATGTAGATAACATATTATTTTTAATTAATATATATATATATATATATATATATATATAATTGTTACATACGAACTTTATTTTCGTAGATAATATTTTTAAATTTAAATTTTATTTTGTTTTTTATAATATTTATTTTCTATGATTTCTTTCGTACGTTAATTTTTGTATGAAAAATATTTGTTAAAGTTATTTATCTTTATCTACAAAATTTTCATAGGTAATTTTTTTTTGTGTTACCTACCAATATTGATGTTATCTACAAAATATTTTCGTAGATAAAACAAAATTATCTAGGAAAAAAATTTCGTAGATAGATTTTCGTAGATAATCAATAATTTTCTTGTAGTGTCTCTTTGTTCACCATCCAAGTTGTGCTTCAATTCATGGTTGGATTTGTGGTCCAATTCACACTCCATATGTGCTCTAGTTTCTTCTCTCTTCTCCAATGGTCTATGCCCTAGTTCGTGGTGTGGTTTGTGCCTTCTTCTTACTATTTGTGAGTTTGTTCATTTGTTTGCTCATTCGTTTGAGTATGCTTTAAGTTTTCCTCTTTTGTTTCCAAGTTATCATGTTGCTTTTTGTTAAGTAAGATGTGACGTGGCTACTTATATTTGATTTGGTAGTATGTAATTGTTTACCCACTATATTCTAATAATGCATTGTTATGCTAAGTTTGCATAAATGAAAGGATATGAATTTAGTTTAAAAATTTTGTCATTTGGGGCATGGATATGATTGGGAATTGGTTTAGTTAATGGCATAAACATCCTACAAAAGTGATTAGCACATTAGACTTTCACCTCTAGGATTGTCTTGAAGAAATAAGCCTTAAACAAAACTCTATTCTAGGTTATTTCTAGTTCTGATTCTGAATTTTGAATCTCATTTTGTTTTCCAAAAGCATTATGAGTTTAATGATTGAAGTGAGGGAGAGCACATGTGCTCTCTACACTTACAAGTAGCTAGATTTGTCTATTCAAAGAAACAAAATGCATTGTGTCTTCTACTAAATGTATAATTAAATTATTTTATTTCATTTGTAGTTTTCATACAAAACAAATTTGTTATATCTCATAGTTCTTCATTTATCTTTTTTGAAGTTTATATTTTTATTTGTGAGCATCTTTAATTAGTTACAAGTTCATTTTTTTGCGTATTATTAATTTGGATGGAGATTTTTTTATGATATTGATTTATTAGACACAGGTCTCGCATAAACAATAACTGAATTTCAAGAACATTACCCACAAGCTAAAGAAGAAGGTTTTGCAAGAATATTTCGATCTCATTCTATTTTTGAAGATGTTGTTATGTCTTTGGTTATTTGTTATAGCTCATAAGTTGTGGTTAATTAATAGAGATGCATGGCTAATTAATGTTATTGTTACTTGTTTTTTAGTATCTTTTGTTTCATTGAATTTTAAAAAGTATTAATATGATATTTTCAACTTGCTGATGTATTTGGACATGGGAGTTTTAAAGATATCATGTATACTTTCTATTTTAAAAATATGTTTATTTTGATAATTTTAAACTAAAATATTTGACAAATTATTTGAATTTTACATCAAATTATTTTAAGAAATGCTTATTTTGATTACTTTTAAATAAAATCACCTTCAAATTCATATTTATTGTAATTTTGTCAAACTATTTATCATTTTTAGAATTGTTGATTGGGTGAAATCTTTTTTAAGTTTTTTTTTTTCAAATGTAGTATGTAATTTGGGGAGTGATATTTTTATGTTTAAATGAGAAATAATTGTCCAATGATTTGAAAATTTGATAATTATGGGTTTTGTTGTTTAATATTGATTGAATTATAATTGATTTTGTATTAACATGTGGCAACAAATTCTAAAGATGGATAAATCTCTATGTGAGCTTTAAATACTCTTAAGTAGTTCAAATAAAAAAAACTAAGAAAAGTTAATCCACAAAAAGATGGAATAGGAAATTTTCCTAATTCAAAGGAACTTATGGAAATAGGTGAAAAGAAAATTGGAAAAAACATTGTAGGCTAGGAATGTGAGCAAGTTACATTATCAAATTGACTAAAAAGTAGAGAAAAATTCTATATTAGAGAAATATGAAAATGGAAAGAGAGTTTGTTTGCGTATTCTAGATTGAATAAGTTTAAAAGGTTTGGTCCATTTTCCATTGCATTAACCCTAGTGTGTATGGGAAGGTATGAGAAAGTTCAAGCTAATTCAAAAATAAAAAGATACTTATATAAGGTTGTTTTTAAACTTTATGTACCATTTAATTGTTAATTAAAATCAAAATCACTCATTATTTTATGACTCATTTTATAAATAGTTATATATATTTGTTGTATTATATGAATCATATAATTTGTATGGTTAAAAAATATTTTACCTATTACTCTTATTCTTTAGGTGTTTGGGATGTCCAGTAACATAAGTAAACCACTGGATAAAATAGTTGAAGAAATTTATAGAAAATGTGCACCATTTCAGTGTATTACATATTTGTATTTTAAAAAATAATAATGTGTTTGTTAAATTTTATATTATGCATACTTGAATGTGTTTAAATTAATTCTTGATCTCACTTTTTGTAGATATGAGCTTATACAAAGTTATGAAAAATCTTATGGGAAATTAATTCTTTAGATAAATACAAGTATCATAATATAACAACATCCCATTCTAACAAGCAAAAGTTTGCCTCCAAGTGATGATTATTCCTATGATTTAGTTTAAAATTAGGCTTCAAGTAATTTTGGTGATGTCAATTGCTAATTTTTGAAATTATGAACTAAACTGCTAATTTTTTAGTTGTCTTAAGTTATCCCTTTGATGATACTTGAAGCTTATGTTTTGTGATGAAAATCATATTTCAAATTAAAATTGTGATTTGAAGTTTTGATTTATTTGAAGTTTTTTGGATAAAGTAAGTTAATAAAATTGTTGTCTGAAATTGTCTAATCTTATATGCAGGTTATATTATCATGAATAAAGGAAAACTGACAAAATTAGAAAGATAAAAAAAAGCTCACTTCCTATGTCAAGTCTAGGAATATTTGTGATAAGTCACTTATTATGACAAGTCTACAAACACTTGTCATATTAAGTTAGACTTATTATGATAGGACCTGTCATGGTAAGTTGGACTTATTATGTCAAATCTTTGGATATCTATCATAATAAATTGGGCTTATTATGTCAGGTCTTCTTAATTGACGTAAAAAGCATAAAATGTCTTTATCACCCACAATTATGACGTTAGAAAAACCATTATAAAAAGTCATGTAGAACCTTCATAAAAAGTCTCATCTTTACTAGTGCCATTCAATTGAATTCATTTTAATTATCTGAAGAAATTTTGTAATTAATTGTAAGCTTAAATACTAATTTAGTTCCTATTTTCATTTAGTTTTGCAATGTGGTTCTAGTTTTTTTTTCGGTTCAATGAGATTGCAACAGTAAGACTTAGGAAAAGACTAAAGGGAAACACATGGAAAAAATTAATGGCTTGATTAATATTATTGATTTATTTAATTCAATTAGGTTATTAAAATTATGAAATATGAAATAATTATTATTTAAGTGATGTAAGTTATTATTTTAGTTATTTTAAATTTTAATATTATATTTAATGTTGCGGATATGTGTATATAATTAAATGGTGCATATTGTAATATGAGAAAGTATTGGATTGGTGGTTGGAGAGTATATTTGAGGTGTGGAGGGGCTTGGGTTTGAACTTGGTAGGGATAATATTATTGGTTTTATTTCTTAAATATATGGATTTTTCTCTTTCTTCTTTAATTAATTGTGGGGCTCTCGAAACTCTTGCAATTAATTTTCTCTCTCCTCATTCACGGTGCAGGGATTTTCAAAATGAAATTGTAACTCAATCCATGTTTCATGTTGGTTTTTTTTTTTTTTTTTTTTTTTTTTGTTTTTTT
>Ga0214545_1007628_pt1 | contig 17919 bp, 9 predicted proteins | sample CNSS4metaG_FD_160064 | JGI IMG/M metagenome (GOLD analysis project Ga0214545, IMG submission 160064) | Root nodule microbial communities from cowpea collected in UCLA plant growth center, Los Angeles, California, USA - CNSS4 | ecosystem: Host-associated > Plants > Roots > Nodule | place: USA...
ATAAATAATGGCCCTAACACATTTAATTATGTGTCATATATATGCATGACCCAAAATTACTAACAATCTCCCACTGGTCACAAATATATATGTCCTTACAACCTTATAAATGTGTTAGACTTTATGAGCTCAAAATTGTCATTATATTACTTGAGCATACTAAAAAAGTCTCGTCCATTGATTATATCAGCATGTAAAACCAAACCAGATTTTTCATTGCATCAATCGCAACTAAAACCAACAATGATCACTAATCCTGACACAACCAAATGACATGGATTCATCATGAAATGTGTAGCCTGAAAAGTTATGTGAAGGTGATCTGTACACACACATCTATTTTCAACTGGTATAAACTTTAACTTAATGAGATCGATATAATAATCTTAATGTACAAAATGTAATAATTAAAACCACATATATATATAAATAACAAAATATGTCTGAAAGTTCAATGTATGCATACAAGAAATTAAACATAGAACATAAAACATATGAAAATGACTATCTCCCGCTAAACCTCAGATTCCTCAAACTGTAAAACACCCATGTGAGCAACATGCTCATGAAAGACCTTGGGTGGAAGTCCTTTGGTTAGAGGATCTGCAATCATGGAGTTTGTCCTTAAATGTTCTATAAAAGTATGCTTACTCTGTACTCTTTCTTTAACAACTAGGAACTTAATGTCGATGTGCTTTGACTTAGTCGAGCTCCTATTGTTGTTGGAATACAATACAGCTAATTTGTTGTCACAATATAACTTAAGTGGTCTTTCAATGCCTTCCACAATTTTTGGCCCTGTGACAAAATTTCTCAACCATATCCCGTGATTAGATGCCTCATAGCATGCTACAAATTCCGCTGCCATGGTGGATGAAGCTGTAAGGGTTTGCTTGACACTACGCCAAGAAACCGCACCATCTACCAACATAAAAATGTAACCTGAAGTAGATTTTAAGCTATCTTGACATCCTGCAAAATCCGAGTCAGAAAACCTAGTGATCTCTAACTGGTATGGCCTCCTATATGTGAGCATATAACCTTTTGTTCTCTTTAAATATCTCATGACCCTCTTTGCTGCTTTCCAATGCTCCATTCCTGGATTGCTTAAGTATCTGCCTAGAACCCCAACTATGTATGCTATGTCTGGACGCGTACAAAATTGGGCATACATCAAACTCCCTACAGCTGACGCATAAGGAATCTTCTACATTTCCTCAATTTCCAAATTCCCCTTTGGGCATTGATTGAGACTGAACTTGTCTCCCTTAGCAACTGGAGTATCCCCGAATTTACATTCATGCATGCTAAACCTTTTAAGAATTTTATCGATATAGCTCCTTTGTGATAATCCTGGAATACCCCGAGATCGATCTCAGTGTATTTGAATTCCTAATGTAAAGGAGGCGTCACCAAGATCTTTCATTTCAAAATTCTTTGACAGAAATTTCTTGGTTTCGTGCAATATACCTATATCATTAATGGCAAGCAGAATGTCATCAACATACAAGATCAGGAAAATAAACTTGCTTCCCTTAAACTTGTGATACACACAATCATCAACAAGATTCACCTCGAAGCCAAATGAGAGAATTACTTGATGAAATTTATGGTACCGTTGACGAGATGCTTGTTTTAGTCCATAAATGAATTTAGTCAATTTGCAAACCATATTCTTTGGGTCTCCCGACACAAATTTCTGGTTGCACCATATATATCGTCTCGTCAATGTCACCATTGAGAAACGTCGTTTTGACATCCATTTGATGAAGCTCCAAATCATAATGTGCAACAAGAGCCATAATTGTCCTAAAAGAGTCTTTTGATGAAACTAGAGAAAAAGTCTCTTTAAATTTAATTCCTTCTTTTTTAGTAAATCCCTTAGCTACAAGACGAGCCTTATACCTCTCCACATTACCTCTAAAATCCCGTTTGGTCTTAAATAACCATTTACAACCAATGGGTTTCACACCTTCTGGTAATGGGACAAGTTCCCAAACCTTATTGTCTTGCATGGATTTATACTCTTCACTCATTGCTTCAATTCATTTTTCTGAATTAGGATCCTGTATGGCTTGATGGACAGTGATTGGGTCATCTTCCATCACACCATTGTTAGGATCTTCATTTTCTTGGAGAAATACAACATAATAATCTGAAATGGCACTTCTCCTTTCTCTCATGGATCTCCGCAAAGGTGTTGGCTCATGAAGCATAGGTTGTTGAGGATCTTGAGTTTGTTCTTCACGAACAACCAAATCATCTTGAGTGTGGGGATCATCAATAATGTTTTGTGGAGGTTCCGAACCTACTTCATCAAAAGTAACTGTTTGAATTGGTTCTGGAATTTTTACCAATTCTTCCTCCAAAACAAATTTCCTAATCTTATTCTTCCCTACAAACTCAATATCCTCAAAGAATGTTGTGAGACCCCCTTTTAGACACTCTTTCTCACTCTCTCTGCTAGTGCACAAAGCAACAGTCATTCACTCTCATTCAGCATATTTTCCCCTTCCCTCATGTTTCTCCAACTCATCTCTAACTAAGAGGCTTGAGTACCAATTCTGATTCCTCTTTTCTTCCTGTGGCAGCAAGTGAAATTGAAACCAGAACAAGACCTCTTACCCCAGCTGCAATTCCTTTTCCTCCATGTAAGTTAATTCCAGCCTTCCCAATTCCCTTTAATTTGGAATTTTGGAGCTCCATTCTTGCTGAGCCAAATTAGGAACCTATTCTTACCTTGTGAACCTGTATTTCAGCTCCTTAGGTTGTGCATTTGAGGTGCCCCTGGTTGGAAGTGTTCTGGCTAGTTAGTAACTTCTAGAGGTAAGGGAAGCTAACCATTTTACTCAAATTTGTATAGAAATCTGTTCTGATGACTCTGGATTGCATGTTTAAGTGTTGAAATGATGTTTTAATTACATAATTGGGTGTGTGTTGATTTGTGTGTAGAATCTAGGCTCCTGCATGTGGAAACAAGTTCGTAATCTGGTATTTTCGTCTAGGCGAGTGGCTCTCGCATGAGCGAAAACACCAGAAAACCTACCCCTATTCCTTCGCGAAGCCTCGCCTAGGCGAGCTGAGGTCGCTTGAGCGAGAGATACTCTTGTCTAAGCGAACCAGCTTAGCCTGAGCGAGAATTCGCCCAGGTTTTTATTTTTGCCACTGTTAGAGCCTTTCTCAGGCGACACTGACTCGCTTAAGCGAGATGGCCTCTCACTTGGGCTAGATTTTCTAGCTTGAGCGAGAGCTACTATAGTGAGGTTCTTGATGTTCTGTTTTAAAGGGTGAAATTATATGTTTAACAATGATTTTGTGCAATTAGTCTCCTATATGCTTGGAATGTTGTTGCTAATATTGAGTATGGTGAAATTGGATGAATATGAATTATGAGAAGTTGTGGTCGAAATAGAATTTCAAGGGAAATTCAGATGAGAATGTTAGTGTGTGTAAGGACGTGAGGACTCCGTATTGGTTGGTATCCTGAAACTCCAATAATCATTCACGCTCAGATAGAGCATAATGGATTATGTCGTGAGGAGTAGCAAGAGGTCCTAGTCTTTGGACTTGATCAAGTCTTAGACGCGAAGGGGACTTACCCTGTGAGTGGTCGGGTGATAACCCCTTGTGTCCAAACTCTGCACAGTTTGGAAACCTTCACAGGTGCAAGCCACCAAGAGATCTAATGTCACTCACACAATCCGAATATCGAGTCTAGAATTATATAATTGAGCTATGTTTTATGAATGATATTCATGATGTGAACTGCATGATTTCTCTTATTTCAGTTAGCTTATCCTTTCTTGTTTATGTTGTTTCCCTTGCTGTGTGTTTCTTTTGCAATGATCACCTCCTTTTGGGTGTGAGCAGAGAAAAATCTAGATGATGACACTCCTCTCCTGGACAGGAGTTGATCCTTTGCTTGGATGTTAAGTGGTAGTTTTTGGTTAGGCACTATGGAGTTTTGAGATGTATAAATTAACCTTTTCGTGTATAAATTATACTTCCCAAGGAGGGATTTATATGGTTATTTTGGGATGACTGTATTAGCACTCTATAACCGTTTATCCATACTATCTGCTTTGTTTGATCATGATGTTAATGTTTTATTTAGTAGCGTGAAAACTATTAAATGGGATGTTACAAATATAGCAGTCCCTGTCTCAAAAATTGTCTTTAATATGAGATCATAAAATTTATATCTCCTGTATCTCTCAGGATCGAAACCTTGTATACGCAAAATATGATCCTAATATTGATTATAAAAATCAATCATAAACAATATCCCATACTCATAAACATGCTGTAAATAGTAAATGGAAGCGTACGTGAATTAGCCATAATGATGATGTTCCCTTCTTTAGAGCACTACTGATCCAGTGATCTTCCTCCTTAGAGCACCTTTATTTCCCTTTGGTTTTCTCCCTTGATGGGGATAGAGAGAAAGGAACAAGAACTTGAAAAGTACGTTATGACTCTGTGTGCTCTCAGAAGGGGACCACAACCATTTATAAACTGTTAATTACTTAAGTTTTAGTATTTCTAATTTGGCCCCTCATCAAATTAGAAATTACTTTATGGTCTCTACACAATATTTATTTTCATGACATATGCCTTTAGTCAAATCTTTAATTTAGTCAGATCATTTTATTATTTGACTTAATAAATAATGGTTCTAACACATTTAATTATGTGTCATATATATGGATGATCCAAAATTACTAATTGCTCCTATGTTTCTTCACTATTTTGAATCCTAAATGACACACCTTGTGATGGCTTCTTAATTTCATTGATAGGTATTACTTGTTTTCTTCCACTTCTTCTGAATGATTAAATTTGATTAGAAAATAGCATGTTCAAAAATATATATATAATTAAAAAAAAATTCTTTAAAATTACCTTTTCTATCAATTTAAAAATTAAATCTTAAGAGATTCAATCTTATATTAAAAAAATAATGTGTTTTGAATTGATTTTCTGTTATAATATCTTTGTCATGTTATAATTGGAAATCTTTTTGATAAATTTTGATACATCCCATATTAGATTGGTTAATATTTACAGAGAAACAATCTAAGTGAATTACTTAATTTGTAGATATGTTATTTATCAGTGTGAAGTTTAATTTTCCCTCTATCCAATTTAATATAAATCGATTTTATGTTAGCAGAAATTTATTTTATTTAAAAAAATATTAATAGATAATACATCATATATAGCACAACTGATAAAAAGTATAAAAATAATTAAAAAGATATCAACTAGATATCTTATTTACAAATTGTTATTTAATTAGTATTAATATGTATTTTTAACGTAGGTTATTGAAATAAATTCCTATAATTTATTTATTTATAATAAAGTAATTACTAAAGTTATTTTCAATCAAATATAATTCTATAAATAAGTATGAATGTCATAATTTCAACATATGGAAATAAGAATCTAATGTATGTATGTAATTTTGAATTAGATTGATTTTCAAAATCTAATTTAAAGTTTCATCCAAGCAAAGAAAATATTTTGATTTTGGATTGAATTAAATTAAATTAAATCTACAATACCATATGTTATTAATATGATGATTTTTTTTTACGATTATTTTAATAATTTGAAATTTGATTCCGAAATTCATTATAAAAATGATAGATCGATAAAGAAAAGAAAAACTAAACAAACTATAATTTTTTTTATATTGAATAAATTTTCTTTGTTTAAATTCGTCGTAGGAAGGTTAAACTAACTCTCTACATAATTAGATTAGACCGGAGAGAATAACTCATTCTAACGTCTTAAATATGAATGCAAAATAATGATTTATTAGTTCTAAAACTTGTCCCGAACACTAGTAATTAGGTGAGAAATACATTTTAACCGTCTCATCATATGCTTTTTACCACTTTTAAACTAAATATACAATCTCAACATCAAACATCAATGTATCTAAGGTTTAAATATTAATTTGATTTTTATTTTTGTCAAACTTATTCAATATATTTTTTTTAATTTTCATTAATTTTGGTCAATTTAAATTTTTTTAACTACATTTAAATTTCTAACAAATTGTGATAGTGTATATTATATGTCATGTCAGTTCGTACTTTTTAAATTTTTATATAAAGACTATACTTAAATTTTTATTAAAATTTACATATTTATTAAATATTTTTTTTCATTATTTTAAAATAAACTCTAACTATATTATTATGATATAATTATTATTATATTTTATTTTTGTGCATCTAAAAAATTTAGTAGGCTTTTTCTAGAGTCGGAGCTCTACACTGGATTCTTAAATGCGGCAACTACACCCCTAAAAAAATTAACCACATTTCTTGTTATCCAGTTTGTTACTACGAAGACGGTAAAATGGGAAAAAGGAAAATTTTGGAGGTGCAGAAAGAAAAACGTGGGTGCAGGAAGAAGCGTCCCATCCTTTTTTTAATGGATTACTAGCATACCGGACCAAGAATCAATCAAGTTAACCACCCCCAATGAAAAAACAGACAAGAAAATAGACTAATTTCTTTAACTAATATTGAATATAATATATTATAATATATTAAAATATTAATAAATATAGATCTTACTATTGATTGATAGTTATAAAGAATAGTCATTTACATTTGCAAAGGATAAGAACATCATGCCACAGGCTCTTATTAATATCAAAACCTCATTCTCCTTTTATCTTCAAAAGGACAATCAAAATTGTTCCTTTTATTTTATTTTATTTTTTTAATCAAAATTTGAGTTGATTACCGTTCCAGTTTTTGACTCTCATTTTCTCCTGACGTGATTCGGTGAGAGTCATTGATTTTTTTTAAAAAAAAAGTGATACATTAATCAGACTTACACTAAGTTAGATAAGAAAGTTAAGGATAAGAGTAAAATATTGGGAGTTATAATATTATTATTCTTATAAAATTTCATTAAACAGAGATAACATTACATAGTTCAACAATTACATTTCATTTTTTTTTTTCAGTTTATATAAAGTTATTAAGGAGAATAAGTATTAAACACTTAAAAAAAATTACTGTTTATTAAACTCAATTCACAAATCTAACCTTTGATTTATATAACATCACCATGATCACCAAACACCTCATGTATGTGTGTATCTATGAAAAAAAGAAATCCTCATTGTGCTCATGACTTCTACCTATCTCTTTGAACCCTCAGAACTTTCAACACAGAGACAAACACACAAACATATATATACATATGGAAGATATATGTGTATGTATATATGCATATATATATGTATGATATATGACTCTTGACAAAACTGAAGAGTTAGAACATAAACGAAGTATGCAATTGCAGAAGCATTAAAGAAAAAGAAGACTGAACCATTACTTTTTGCAAAATGCAGGTATAACCCAATATACTTAATTACATTAGGCCTTTGCAATCTGCCACATTGAAAAAGCTATCAAAACACATAGAGTTCAGCCAATTCCTCCAAAGACTCAGAACTAAACTTAGGATCTGCATTTTCTAGCATCCACAAAAGATGATCAAAGAGAACCACCTCACAGTTCACCACCAAAACACTACTCTCATCATCATCACTACTACCCTTTGGCTTTGACTTGTTGATGAGTTCATTCAGAAGAGGATGGTTCAGATACTTTTTGCTGATCACATACCGTTTTCTTGTGCTACCAACAAACACTGTCTCACAATGTTCATCTTCTTGCATGCCATGGCCACCCCATATGTCTTCTTTTGTGGATTTGGACCTCAGGCTACTGTATGATGAAGATCTCCCTAGCTGCCTTGACAAACTCTTGCATTTTCTGAGTAAAAGATTGATCTTTTTCATGCTTTTCTTTCTTCTTCTTCTGGTGTGTGTGTGTGTGTTTATTTCATATTTAAATGAGGGAGAGGGTTGATGAAGAGAAAGAGGGACAAAGAGACTTAAAATACACTCACAAAAAGTGTGTGAGGTACTTTTACTGAGAGAAGTGGGTGCAAAGTCATTGTTTTCCGGTGCTCAATTGTGGGGTCAATTTGCAACCAAACATTTTTTTTAGTGACACAAACAAGTCATCTTTTGATGAAATTTTAGGTTAATAGTTTTAACCTGCAATGCAACCACATCAGACAAACAGACACAACTCAAGCTCTGGTCACTCATCACTGATCATGCCACCCATTGTTTTTCTAAACCCATCTGCTTCTGATCAAGGACTTCAACCCCACTGCTAGTGCCCATGTCACCCCAAAGGGAACAGTTTCAATTAAACAAACAAAAAAGACTCATAGAATGGAACATTTTGTTAACTTGTTCATATTTTTCTCATAAAAAAAATGTGATTTTGGCAGATACAGGCTTTGACACATTTTAATAGTACTCATAGACATAACTGTTGATTTCTGCTTTAAATGAAAATAACTTTGGATACTTCACACTCTCTTGAAAAAACTCAGTGTACTGATGTGTCAAGGTGCAAATTTTGTAAAAGATTCACAAATGAGTATCAGGTTTTCACTTTTCCTAACAAAATTGAGTACCAAACTTATTACTGCACCATATATAAGCAGAATTGGAAAGCCTTGAAAGAATCTGAGTTATAATTTTCAGGTGAAATTTTAAGAAACGAGAAATTCATCGAGATAATATCATAAAACCGACTTAGAGGTTTGAATTGATCTCTGATTAACATGAGATTTCCGACATAAAACCAAAGTCTTTAGTAAGAATTTTTACAGAACTGGTTCGGTTGGACTGTTCAAAGAACCTAGTCTCTTGTGTGGTACAAGGAACATGGTCATTCCATGAGCTCTTTATCATCTTTGCTACTCTACAAACCAATAAGATTCGTGCATGACAAGGATACTCCAAGATAACATTTAAGATAAGAAGAGTCAGTATTCTGACATGTATTTAAAATGTGGTATTTCACAAAGATGTTTTTGTTTCTTTGTTCTAAATATCTGTACGGTTTCATCAAATATAGAAAAATGGGAGCCATGAGGTTAATGTCCCACAGGAATGGACCCTTGACTAGGCTCTCTGTCTTGTGTGGCAGATGCTTAAGGTTGTCCATGCAACTATTTCTCCCAAAGCATCTCACTTTCTTCTTTTCTGACTTTAGGGTCTTCTTTGTTTCTGGTTTCAATTAGAACACTGTAATTGTTCCAACCAAAGATGGTAGGAGTAAAACAATGGGTTGCAGTAGTTGAATAATTATTGCAGTTTGTATCAATCACTGTTCAAGTTGCAGGCACAACTCATCCAAAGCTTACACTAACACTAAATTTTGTCCAGTTCTAAAACCCATATCCAAATGCTTGTTTGTCTTTTAACTTTATTTATACTTTTCAATATTTGAAGCTTAAAGATAGGGTTAATTACTTAATTCTAGTGATCCATGTATATGAGATCTCAAATGTTTGTTCTATGCTGTGAAGTATCATTTTAATCAATGAAAGCTCAACTTCTTGAAAAGTATTTCTCTTCATTTAACTATTTGAGATAACATACATCCATCTTTGCCTTGGGCTAAATTCAATGAAAGTCTTCGAGATTTAAATTCTAATAAGTAATTAGTTGACTATTTAAGTTGTGTTGAAAATCTTACTTCAACTAGATATTAAATAAATTTATTATAGTTATATGGATCCAAATTTCTTCTTATAAATCGATTTTATAGTATTGAGTTGAATTTAAAGTCAACTTCTTTAAATGTTATATCAGAACCATAAGAATCAATCCTAATTGAGATTTAGGTTTATAAAACTCTCTCGACTCCGATGCTGGATATCTTCAAGGAAATGGATAGGCTAAAAATCCTACGTCCACTATATATAAAACTAAGTTTAATATATAAGTAAAGACAAACTTCACTTTATTGAAACTGTTTTGTATGGTTGAATTATATTTAAAGTTATCATCCGGACAAATTGTCTATATAATTATTCATTTCCTTTTTTATTTTTAAAAAGTTGTAAGAATTCCTAAGTGATATCTTCTTACATAATGCACACAAAGCTTGAGAAATTAGATATTGATTAAGGAGATGTAAAGAATGGGTTGTTTAATTTAGAATTGGTAGAATAGGTGGAAATTGCATAATGAATTAGGTGGATAAAGGTATTGTTGCCAGGTAAGTGTCAGATAACAGAACAAGTTTATGAATAGAATTTATGATAGGAAGCATTTTGGAAAAGAGTCAAAGAAGAAATGAGATAAGTGGGACAGCTTTGGTGCAATCCATGGCTTTCCACATTTGGTATCTTGTTGATATTGAGCCAGCTAAGCTAAGGATTGACACAACACAAATACACCAAAAAATTTATCATTATCAAATATCTTCAACAATAGAAAATCAATCTCTCAAGGAACTTCAAATCAAACACCAATAATTTGTGTTTTAATTCATGTTTTCATTTGTTTTTTTAGATTTCCAAGTCATTATTGATTAAAACTTCCAAGGTACTAATAATCCTTATGCAAGTTGCACACAATTTTTTCAATTATTGATGTTGCTTGCTTTGTCTCAATTTTTAGTATACTTTTTCTTTGTTTTTAATTATTTTTTTTTATGTAAAGTTGTGTTAGACCCATCTAATCTATGTCCAGTCAAGTGGAATTCTTTAAAATGTGTATTTCTTTTTTTTTTTTTTCTTTTTAGATTCTCAACTTCATATTAAGGATCACAAAAACTCAAGTAGGTACAAGCAGCAATCATCTCATATTTATCTTGTCAAGAAAAATATGTCTTATTATTATTATATCCTATGAATTATTTTATACTTTGGATATTTTAAATTATTCTTTAAAATACAAATGTAAATGATTTTTGTTCATCTTAAAATATAATCCCAATAAAATTACATCATAAAATATTAGTGTAAATAAATTTGTCCTTTTGTAGAAAATGAATTCAAATAAGTTGTACAACAAAGTATGAAGTTAATATTTTGATTCAATAAATCCAAATAAAAATATAAATCTATAAAGTAAATTCTAAACAATGTTTCAGTTATAATATTGTTTCTTTTTCTCATAAATAACTTTATTATGCTAGTTTGATTTAAAAAATCCAAATATTCCATTGTTAAAATTAAAATTAATAAAAAATAAGATTTTAGTAGTTGATATAAAATATAAATTATAAATAAATTTATATAGATATTTAAATTTAATGGGTGAGTCTTTGTGAGTATGGATAAACACAATACTCTTGTATCTACCTTACTAAAAACAAAAACTCATATTATCATATAGAAATTTGCTATTAATGGATATCCATTAAAAATCCCCTCTTTAATATTTCATATTTATTGTGAAGTTTATGTGTAAATATCAACAAGAATGATTTTTTTTTTCTGGTGATCTCTACTTAATATCTTGTATAAAGAAAATCAAACTAATGTTTTTAAAAATAATTTATTTCCTTGAGATTTTATATGGTCCAAAGAACTATGCTTTTTGATAGTTAGATGTGGCATTTTGACTATAATGTTTGGTCAAAAAAGAGAGAAAGAAAGCTGTAAATTTGTAGCAATCTTTTTGTAGCAAGAAAATGCACTGAAATGTTCTCTATGATTGCACCATGAAAATGATATCTCATCTTAAGTTTGATGCACAAAAACTATCACATAACCTTCCAAAATGACAACAAGATGATACATTAATTTCCTTTCAAACAAGTTATTTTTCACCCTTTTAGTCCAACCACTTAATTTGTTAGTAATCTAACACAAACTTGTTCTATTCAAGTCAATGAATAATACAAAATTTTTAGCTTAAAACCTTCCTTCAAACTAGTGCCTTATGTTGCACACCAATCACTATAATTGATGAAGTTTATGCTTTAAAGTTTCAACAAAAAATGAACATGTGTGCCACACTCAACTCCATTTCAGAAAATAAAAGCTTAATTAGAAATGTTTTGGTACACTCATTATTATGACCCTCATTTGTGCCATACAATTTCAAATTTTTTGTTAGGATAAGAAATAACATGGAGAAGTAGGGTCAATTAGTATTAATACTTTACCTAATCATGATCTTTAGATAATGATTAAGAAGTTAATAATTAAAAAATTTTAAAGCTACTTGCTGGTAATTATATATTTTTTAATAATTTTTTCCTTGTAACTCCTTACTCATGGTTTTTGAGTTAATATTTTATTATGTTATAAATTTGAGTTTGGAGTTTTGAAATTTTGATAAACAAAATTTTTAATTATTTTTTGGAAAATCATATTTCGTTCTCAAGTGTAATGTATGTATTTTATCAAATTAAATCAAGATTTTTCTCTCTTGATTGATTATTCGTAAAAGGATCCTTTTGTTTAATACTTAAATTTTTTTTAAGATAACATATAATAAGATATTAATAACTGTTATTACTAAAATTATTATTTCACTAACTGCATAATTTGAAAAAAAAATTAAATCCCTACACACATGACTTCATTTAGTTTAAATTTTAAAAACTCAGTTAGTTTTAAATCCTTTAAATTTTTTTAGAAGATTTTCTTTAAATCGTCATCTTTAATTATTCACTACAAGAAAATCTTTTATTAATAATTAATTTTAGTGACAAAAAATAATTAGTCACTATATAGTGAACAATTAAGATATTAATTTATATACTAAAGATTTGGTAACTAAAATAGTTTCAAAAGATTATAATTAGTCTTTAAATTGATAACTAAAATAGTTTCTACTATGAATTAGTCTTTAAATTGGTCACTGACATTAGCTACTTAGATTTTGACTACCAAAAGACTTGTTCTTTAAATTAGTCTCTAAATATGAAATTGCTTTCTAAATAGGTATTTAAACATATTTTTTTTATCATAAAATTTGTCACTATTTAATAGTTTTCTTGTAATGATAGTGAATTTTAACAATTATATTTTATATATATATTAAAAATTAATTATAAAACAATATCATATTATATATATATATATATATATATATATATATATGATGGATCTTTGATTTTAATTGAAAATTAAATTTAAAAAAATTAATAAAATATGTTATATTAAAGTTAGTGCAGTCCTATATTAAACTAATTTTAACATTTATATTTTTCTAGGTTATGTTTTAACTTATTATTGATTTAATCAACATCAATATAACTTATTTATAATATTTATTAAAGTTAATATTGATTTAGAATACTTAATTTTATTTAATTCTATGTATAATTACTAATTTGGTTTCCTAATTTTTTTGGTTTAGTTTAATTTGGTTTCCATCTTTTTGGTTGGTTCAATTTAGTACTCCAATTATTTAAAAGGGTTAAATTTGGTCATCTCCGTTAAGTTAACACTGTGTCTGTACAGGACACGTGTCAAGCCGTCGAATTTTATAATTTTTTAAATTTTAAATTCTTTCTAAAATTTTTTAATACATGGCACGACAGTAACCTGACACGTGGTAGATTATACATTTTTAGAAAAAAATTATAAAAATTATTAAATTTCATGGCTTGACACATGTCCTATACGGACATGGTGTTAACTCCAACTTAACAGAGAGGACCAAATTGAACCTTTTTAAATAATTTGGATACTAAATTGAACCAACAAAAAATATAGACACCAAATTGAACTAAACCAGAAAATTAGGGACCAAATCAATAATTATACCTTAATTCTAATATTTATATTTAATTAAGTTAGAAGTGATTAGTATCTTAATTTATTTTTAACATTTTGTTATGTTAGGATTGATTTAGTAAACACAATAAAGCCCACTTCAATTTTAAATTTTTTTCAGGGCCTAGTTTAGTTGGAGGGTCCAAAGTCAGCTCACATGTTTTCTCAAGACCCCTTCCAGACTATTCACTAACTCCCATTTTGTCTCCTCACTTAACAATAACTCACTCACCTTTTCTCCCCTTTTTTGAAACAGAAGTTATGTTAGGCTTAAGCTACATCCTCCTCCGAGCTTATTAAACGTTCCTCATCCGCATAAGTAGAACTCAAACCCAAGTATTTTTTTTGTTTCTTTTTCTGCTATGAAGCTTTGGTTCCACGTTAATCTCAATTATTGTCTCAGTTTCGTCTCTCTTGTTTTATTTACCAGCTTCGTAAGCTGGAATCGTGCTGTGGTGCTCTTCTTTTTAGGCCTGTCCTTGTTGGGTTAGCATCTGTAGAGGTAAGGGAAGCTAGGGTTTTAACGTTTTTGAAATATCTTGCCTGTTTTTGGTTCCATTTGCTGTTTAAAATGCTTGGATGATGCTTGTATGTTATGAGAATGAACTGTATGTGGTTTGATTTTAGATTCTGGTTGTGCATGCGTGAGCAGGTGAGAAACCTGTTATTCTTGCTCAAGCAAGCATCTCTCGCGTAAGTGAGAGTAGCAGAAACTCACATTTCCTCTACTCGAGTTGTCTTTCAAGCAAGGCGAGGAGCTTCAATTTTGAGTGAAGAGCAATCTCGCTTAGGTGAGAAGGTCCCGCTTAAGCGAGAACTCGTAGAAAACTCATAGTGCCACAGGCGAGAATGCCTAGCTTAAGCGAGAGAACCTTTGTCACTTAAGCGAAGGCTTCTTGCTTGAGCGAGACTGGTGTAGGGATGATTTTTATTACTTGCTCTCTGCTATGATTAGTTGTTTTACTCCTTAAAGGTATGATAAATGATGTTTTGCACGTATGGTGTGATATTTGGAACTATATTTCATATGTTAGGCATGAGATTATTATGTTTTGAGATAATATGTGTACTATATGAGCTTAACGTAATTCTATGAGTCTCTTAGGGAGACTTTGTGGTGGTGTTATTGTAGTGTATGTAATTAGATAAGGGTTCAAGCAAGGTTGCATCCTGACATCTAAAGAATTAGTCAAACTCACGTAAAGTAGATTGATTCAAGTGATGAGAGTAGTAGGAGGTCTTAGTCTTTGGCAGGATAATGGTCTTAAATGATCATGGACTAACCTTGTGCGTAGTAGGGCGAAACTCGTTGTCAATGGCTCTGCAAAGGAGTAGAGGCCACCACAAGTGCAAGCAACCAGTGAATCTGATTTTGTTACATGTATCCGGATAATTGAGTTAGATGGTCTTTTATTGTTTGTTATCACATGCTTGGTGTGTTTAGGAATTCGCCTGTTTACAATCTGTTTATAATTTGTGTGCTTATTTATATGTTAAAATCACTTTTCTCTAGCTTACCCTTTCTCTTTGTGTCTGTTTTCTTGTTGGTTTTTCCCTTTGCAATGATCACCAAATTTTGGTGTGAGCGGATGTGAAAACTCTTAGTGATCCCTGGAGATGTTGCTATCTAGTTAGGCACATTGGATCATGCTCTTTGAACATCAGTTGATGAACTATTACTTTGAAAGTCATTGCTTTGTGAGCAACCCTTTTGGACAATTGTTTCATGTTTAAGTTCTGATTATGACATCATTTTTTATGCCTTAATATTTCTTTTCCAGCATAATTTAGGATAACCATAATGGTGTACCTTTTATACTTTATGTTGTGTGCTCTATTTTATTATAACATGTGATGTTTTATTGACTATAATTTATCTATTAAATGGGATGTCACAGACACTGGTATATTTTATTTTTAATATTTTTGTTAGTTGAAGTTGGTTAAGTCAACATCAATCTTACAATGATGTATCTTTGCAATTTATAATAAGAATTATAAATAAATCTTCAAAGATTCAAACTTAATCATGATAAAATATGTTGATTCATGTGAGGATAATTTGTACACAACTTAAATTTTTCCTTATCCACTTTTTTTACATAAATGTCCTCACATTTAACTTTTCTATTCACCTCTATATCTCATAAGACACAATTTTCTCTCCCAAGAGAAATAAGTCCTTCTCCCATCAAGAGTTGTTCTTGACGTACAATTCAACATAGTAAGCCATTCACACATGTGAAAGTTTGCATCTATGAATAGAACAAAAACAAAGGAACTTTAACAACACAAAAATGAACATGGAAATAACAAAGCAAAGAGAAAAAATGAGAAGACTCAGAAGAAGGAGAATGACGAGAAACTTATAGAAGAGAATGAAGATTCTATATTTCTAAAAAAAGTTCCAAGTGAAGAATCATCATTTGACTCTTATGAATCAAGATAAGATTAAAAAAACTTCCTTCACACTCCTAATGTCCAAAATTCTCTCTCAAAATTCAATATACCAAAAGTTCTTTTACAAATAGGAGATTGAGTTATTTATAACCTTTGTGTTATGAAATTATAAAGTTGTAAGAGGGGATTAAGGGTTTGCATAACTGTTTTGCACTTGTCATGTATAAACTTCTTGACTTTTCTATTTTGGCAAAAATTCACATTAGGCTTGTGAAGAATGATTAGGTAAAATCACGATGAAAGGTTTCTAGATCATTTAATCAATGCTAATATGTACATGATGATCTTGGTAATCATGTTTGTACCGTCGTTCATCTTAACGATATATACTTGCATGAACCTTTTATTTGTATTTGTATGAGTTAGTCACCAAAATTAACCATTGGTTCTAATACCATTCATGAGTCTATATCGAGGGGAGATCTAAGCCTAACCCACAAAGATTGACACCACTTCTAACTTAAAACTTTAATGTAATGAGTTTATGGGTCTTCTACCTATATTTTGCTCAATTTTCTCATTTTTACTCAATATGAGACTTAAACTCATTAGGATTCCTAACAATTTGTCCCTTAAAGGTGAATCTCTTCCTTATTGGTACACTCCCCTCAAGCGTAAGTATTCCAAACCACCGGTCACCAAGACTAATTCGACTTTGATACCATTGATGGGTTTATCGAAAAAGAAGATTTATCGGAGAGACAAACAACACCAATGAGATATGAGTTCAACCAGATATGGATTGGCATCACTTCCAACCCAAAACCTTAAAAACAATAAATTTATTAGTTTTCCTTCTTATAAGGTGTTCAACTTATCTATCTAATGTGAAACTTAGAATCTCTAACACTTCAAAAACTAAAAGGTAAAGATTACTTACGTAGAAATTACTTACGAATTTTTTTATGGGCACTTTATGACCTCTTTTGTTTTCTTCAAATCTTTCGTTCAAATCAACAACTTTTTTTTAAAAAGAAAAAAAAAGTGTTCAGATATAAATATTTTTAATATTTTCCAGAGATAAACAAATTGAGAAAAAACGGAACTTTTTGTAATCAGTAAAAAGGAGTTAATAATAGGTTTGAACGGCTTTAAATTGATTATTTATTCTATCATTTTCGTGGTTTATTTGATTTAGAAATATTTGTACAGCTATATATAAAGTTATATATTATTTAATAACTTTTTTGTGTTCTATTTTATCGCAATAATTTTACTTTTTAATAACAAATAATTTCTTTATTTAAAAAAAAAAATGAGAGTATATATATATATATATATATATATATATATATATATATATATATATATATATTAAATTTTGTCATTTTAATATCATTGTCAAAATTATATAATTAATAAACATGTGAATCGCTCGTGTATTTTTTCTAATATTAGATTAAAAGAAGAAGGCTTAAATATACATTTGGTCTCTATTTTTGTTATTTTATTCAATTTGGTCCCTATTTTCGTTTTATGTTCAATTAGGTCCTCATTTTCGTCAAATTGTGTTCAATTTGGTCTTTTTCACTAACGGTGTTTAAATAGTTAACGTTTTTTAACAGTACATGTCACGTGTCAGCTCTTGGTTTTCTTGATTTTTTTTTAATTTTTTTTTAATTTCAATAAATGGTCCACGTGTCAAGTCACAATTGTGCCACATGTAAATGCTAGTGTCAAGTGTCAGTTTGTGGTAGTATTATTTTTTTTGTTCAATTTAGTCCCTATATTCGTTATTTTTGTTCAATTTAGTCCCAATTTTTATTAAAATAAATCAATTTTGTCCTTTTCAAATTGACACTAAATTTAATATCTTTT
>Ga0214545_1007629_pt1 | contig 17918 bp, 6 predicted proteins | sample CNSS4metaG_FD_160064 | JGI IMG/M metagenome (GOLD analysis project Ga0214545, IMG submission 160064) | Root nodule microbial communities from cowpea collected in UCLA plant growth center, Los Angeles, California, USA - CNSS4 | ecosystem: Host-associated > Plants > Roots > Nodule | place: USA...
GATAAATATGTGTTTGTATATATATATATATATATATATATATATATATATATATATATATATATATAATTTTTGTTATGGTAAAAGAGTGTTTTGCACTATTATACTACAACATTTACTGGATTCTCATTAGGTTTACCACCTAATAATTTTTTCTTTTGCAATTAATTTTTTTATAGCACTGTTACTTTGATTCGATTTACCTAAAGCCGCATAAGAAATTATATAGGTCTTGATATTGTTTAAGGTAATATTTGTCCGTGAAGCTTCAACCTCATTGATGGTAAGAGAAGTGATCTTAGCTTTAAATTACTAATATTTATTAGTGGAGCTTCAACCTCATTGATGATAAGAGAATTGATCATTGCAATTCGTGACTTCCGCACCTTAGGGTTTTGAAGTCATGTTCATATAACAACATGCTGAAGGTTAAATAATTATAAACAAATGAAAAAAATTATCGAATGTATTCTTTTAGAAATAAGTTATGAAATTAAGGATTAAAAGAAAGTTAGTATAAATTTTTTTAATTATCCAAAAAATTAAAGATATTTTAGCAATTTAAAATTAAAACAAGTATACGAGAGAAAAAAAGGTTTTTGGGACGAGTTTGGGAATAAGATGAATATGTACTTACTCATTCACATTTTCATATTCAATATAAAAGATAAAACATTATGTATATCTATACTCGTTTCCTGTTAATGTAATAATTTTTATCAAAATTAAAATGAGTTCAAATAATGTCTATGAAAATGGATACATTTGTCATTTCTAAATTTATCATTTTACCCTGTGTATGTGCATTTTTAGAAAAAGATACATGTATATATTAAATTGCATTCACAACATTGTGAGTATACTTGAGGTCAAAGAGCATGGGAGAGTGGTTATGTATTGTACAAATTTTTATATAATTTTATTCTCTAGTTGTCATTAGATAACCATAATGATTTTCTCCAATTTTGTAGTTTTCATTTATATTCTTGTGTTCCTTATTTTTTATCTTATTTCTCTATTAGTAAGTGATTTTCATATATAAACGATAATAATCTTCATTGACAAAGTTTTTTTCCCAACATATTTCCCTATACGTGGATATAATTTCACACAAACAAATGATTTGTATAGGTTTGGTTAATGGTATCGAGTGTTGACTTTAGTAAGATGTATAGGCAAAATCAATATCTAATCTACTAAATAAAATATTGGGATAGATTAGGATTTTGCATTTTTTTTTATACTAAACACAATCTAATCCAACTAGTTTTAAATGGATTAGATTGAATTTTGTTAATTGGGTCAAATTTTTGAAAACTTTTACTTTCTTTTATCAAAAGTTATAATTTTTAGTTATCAACCTAATTAAAAAATAGTACAATATTAGAACAAAAATAATTGAGTGCTTCAAGTAAGTCATAACTAGTTTGTTAAATACTAATTCAAAATATTACAAGAAAAACATAACTTAATTTATCTATGACATAAATATAAAAGTGGATGTAGGAGTTGGATGTCACACATTATGCAAATAATAACATTATTTTTAATACATAATTAATTATTCATAGATACTAATTAAAATAAATGTTAAATGCATAAATTTAATAATTAACAAAAACTTGATTATTTTTAATATTAAATAATAAAATTCTTTTTAATACATAATTAATTACTCATAAGTAATATTTAAAATAAATTTTAAATGATAAATTACTACATTTTTATGTCATTAACATATTTTATAAAATTTATTTTATTTTGAATCATAAATACGAATATATATATATATATATATATATATATGTAATAATTAAAATTTTAATAGATCAACATCTATTTATGTGTTTTAATTTTTTAATACATGAATTACAATTTTTAAATTTTTAATTAAAAAATGTAAGTGTCGAAGCATATATCTACCACTGACAATTTCAATAAAAATATCCGTCGATAATAAATATCATAATTTATCTACGGATAATTTTAACATTTTCAGTTCTCAATATTTGTGATGATAAATTATTAGTATTTAAACAAGATATATAATATTATTGTATGATATATTTTGTTGTTGAATATTAAATTTTAGATTTTTGAACCGTGATATATGGTAATTTTTTTTAATGGATAACTTGTATTGTTCTTTAATTTTCATTTAGACCAAAAATGGACCATCGTGTTAAAATTAATTGACGAATTAATTCTATTAGTGACTCATTTGAAATATTATGATGGGCCTAATTGTAATTTAATAAAATATAAAGACTTATTGGTTATTATTATGGGAAGTGATAATAAAATAAAATAAGTTAAAGATAAAATAAAAACCAACTTGATGGACGTTGGTTTATAAAAAAAAAAGAATTGGAGTTCTGTCTCTGGCCATAAGGTTCTTTTCACGGTAACCCATTAAGAATGTGTGAGAAGAGAAAGAAAGGCAAAGAGATAGATTGATAAACAGTTATTGAAGACCACAAGATTACAAATTTGAAGAACGCATATTCATAAGATCTCCCATGGATCAAAGTTAGTACTCTATTATGTTTTATCGAGAAATATATAGGTCAAATTGAGCTGTAAATTTTTTTAAATTTAATTTATAGAATTAGATCGTATTAGGTGAACCTATTTGCTTTGAAATTCATACTAATGATGTGTAATCACAATTCTGTTTTTCTTTCTTTTATAAATTGATGTAAAACTATTTTGTTTAGGCTAATAATTATTTGATTTTATGTTAGAAAAAAAATTGTAATGTGAATTTATTCAAAATAAACTTTTTTGTTTGTAAACAAAAAAAAAACGTCAAAATTTTGTGACTACTGAGTTGAACCCTAAGTATTAAAACTACATTAACGCAGGCACTGAATACTATAATAAATCACAGCCATAATTTAAAACTCCACCAACATTAATTCTTCAAAAATTGATCAAATCAATAGAGAATTGTCCAGCACCAGTTCTCTGTGCAATAAATCACACCTACAATTGTACAACAAATGGACTTTATTGTTGCTTTAGGCCCTTCTTGGCCCATTTATATCATTCTCAACCCTGTTGTATGTTTCTAGTTGTGTTTCTCACATGTAAATACCTCTTTAAGTACCAAAATCACTATTCCTAACTATTCTTTCGTATGAGCCAATACTTTATAAGTTTCATCCTTAATTCAAATAATTAATTCTAAAATACTTTATAAGTTTTATTCTTAATTGAAATAATTAATTCTGAAATACTTTATAAGTTTCATCCTTAACTAAAACAATTAATTATTAAAAAGTTACTTTAAATAATTTAACCTTACAAAACTAGTTTATAAGATAAGGTTTGCATCTACCTATGTATTATAAATTTGACTAATTTCTAATCAAGGTGGAATCTCCAATACACCCTCTTTATACCAAAATATATACATCTTAAACGTGTGACTAAACATTAATGTATAGTCCGTAGTGGCCGAATAACGAATGATAAGATATATCTAATAAACAAAAGATCTCTCTTAGGATGTTGATAATTGACATTAACACTTTTTTTTGTTATTATCTTTTATTATTATTTTATTATTATCTTTTTAGATATTTTAGGTTTTACTTAATAAAAATACAAAAATTAATTATTTGGCTTACATATTTAATATTTTGCAGGAAAGTAGAAATATAAAAAAAATTAAGAAAAATATCAACCGAATTTGATTATCAAACTTATCAACAAGAGGAAATATTAATAAAGTTGGTTACTATAATACAAAATCAAGTACAAAACTACAGATCTAGTCTAATTTGCAAAATATATAAATAAGAGGTTTGACAAATGTCAAAATGAACAACCCTTCTAAGAAATACGCAACCCTTTTGGGAAAATCCTTTTTGGAGGAAAGAGGAAAAAATAATTCTTTTGAGAAGAAGAACACTTGATCTAAAAGGAGAGAAGGTAGAGGTGCATTATGAAGGCTGGAGGCATACATCTTTATTTTTATTCTAGTATTCAGAATGTTAAGGAGTAGCTACCTTCCTTATTTATGGAGGTTGGGTGTAATTTATTCTTACCTATTTCACTACAAAAATTATTGGTATTACCGACGAAAATAAATATGTCGGTGTAAATCAATTTTTTTGACAAATTTTATCGATGGATTTTTAAATTTCAATTATTGAAAAATTTTATTGACTGATTTATTTTAGATAGTAAAATATGTCGATAATACAGATTTTCATTACTGAGGAGGTTTTCGTCAATAAAAAGAGCTACAAAATTCCCTATTTGGATTTATTATAAATTATTGACGGATAAATTTCGTCGGTAATTATATTTTTAAAATTCATTGTTAAAATTTGTGAGTAATTAAAAAAATATTATTGACGGATTTTTCCATCGATAAATTCATTGGTAGAAGGAGCAGCAAAATTTCTATTAAAATATGATGAGATAGATACTGTAAATTAAGTTGGTGGTAGAAAAAAGTATAGAAGAAGAAGAAAAGAAGTAGAAGAATAGAAGAAGAAGCAGGAAAAAGAGAATGAGGTGAAGGAAGGAAGAGATGTCAGACGCACAACAACAACATGGTGGTGATGTAGTGGTGTAGTGCGGTGACGACATCTTGGTGGCGCAACGGTAGCACGGAGGTGGTGCAACGACAATGAAAAGGAAGAGGAGGTGAAGGAGGATCCGCCGACAATGACGGTGGCGATGCAAAACGAAAATGGTGGTGGTAAAGGAAGAGTTGGAAGGGAGGAAGTATTGGAAGAAGAAAAAAATAAAAAGATAAAAGGAAGAAGAAGAATGACGGAGGAGAAAGAAGATGAACCAGACAATATTTACCACAAATTTAATAACGGATTTTTCTGTCGATATTTACAAACAGATTTATTAACGAAATTTTTTGTTAGTAATTATTGATGTATTTACCTACGAATTTTTTTGCTAGTAATTACCGATGGATATCTTGGCTCGTCGATAAAAGTTTATTTATAACGATTTTACCGACAAATTTTTGGTCCTCGGTAGCCCGACGTAGTATCTCATCAGTAATTTTGATTTACTGACGGATCTTAAGCATTACCGCTGAATTTTGGTTATTGGTAATATCAATTTTTCTTGTAGTGTTTGTGAATTCCACTATTCAATATAATTGTTTTCCACCACTCTTATGTTTTATTTTTGTTTTAACTACATATTCTAGCTTGATTGCATATGTGAGAATACCTACTGATTGAAAAATGATTTGGAAAACCTGATTATGATAGAACAACTAATAAATTTCACATGCTAGACATAGATGTGAAACATTTTGTCGTTCATAACATTAGAATCTTTATCATTAATGCGAAGTTATAATAAAAATTGCTAGACATAGGATTTTTATTATTCAAGTTTAGACTTTTTGGTAAAACATTATGACTTATTACAAAATGTGTGAATGCTAGAGAATGAATTAAAAGTATATTGTTTGATGTTTTTGCTTTGAATTGAATCATGAAACCCAATCCGAGTGAAGCCTTTATCATATATTTCACACCATATCATCGGCGAACCATTGTGTGGACAAAGGGGGGTCATCCCCCGCCCCCCATTTTTTTTTATATTCATATATTTTAATATATATTATATATTTAATTTTCTAATAATTTTTTATATATTTATATTTATAGATGACGAAAAGTCTTTTTCTTTCACATTTATTTTTCAATTTTATCTTTTAAGTATTTTTTATATAAAAATAATTATTTTATTAATATTATTTTTAAGTGATTATTTATTTAATTTAATCATTTTTATTTGATTGATTTCAAATTTAATTATTATAAATAAAAAATAATTATAATAAAATAAAAATTATTTTATATTTAATTTTATAATTATAATAATAATAATTGTAATTTTATTATTTTAATTATCATAAAATATTTAAATATAATGTTTTTACTAGTTTATATAAAAAATATGGAATTATTTTTTTGGTTCCTATTTTTGTTCAAAAATAATAAGTTGGTTCTCAATTTTTTTAGTCTCATTATAGTCTCAATTTTTTAAAAAATGATGCAATTTTGTCATTTTTTTATTAAATTTATTGAATCAGACCAAAAAATTTTCATCAAAATTGAAATTGGGAATAAAGATGATTTATGTTTTTGATGTAATTGACATAATCCTAATGTAAATTTTAGTGAAAAATTCTTGCTCTACTTTAAGAAATTATACGAAAAAGATAAAATTTGATCAATTTTTAAAAAATCAGAACCAAATGGAGACTAAAAAATATTAGATGAACAACTTGATATTTTTAGACAAAAAATAGACCAAAAGAGTAATTCAACAAAAGTTTGGGCACCCTCAACATATTGGCTGAAGATTTGCCACTGCACCATATGTTTGATAAAAATATAAATATTTTTGTTTTTGTTTATTGTGAAATTTGTTGTCTAATTTGAGTTATGAATTGCAAGAGTTTTCAAGTGTTTTACAAAGTCTTTTGGAAATCGATACTTGAACTTTCTACTTTATTACTTGTGCGATTTGGTACACTTGTCAATCACGTAACAAGTTTTTGGTGCCTTGTCAGGAACTTATGTTCAAACACAAGGCAATTTGAGCGTTTGTATCTCTTTTAGACTTTGTTGTGTGTTTTATTTTTGTATAATTTGTTGTCTAATTGAAATGTGAATTACAAGAGCACAATTCTTTTATAAAACGATACTTAGATTTTTCACTTTATACATGTGCGATTTGATACACTTGTCAATCTCGTAACATATATACTTCAAATGACTCTAATACCATATTAAAAAGTAAAAATCTAACTTAATCTTACAAAAATTTTACCTTGTATAAGATTTGCACTCGGTTGTATAATCGGTATAAAATCTTCGACTGGCATGTAAAACCTAGGTACATGGTTTTGGTACTCAAATTCAGCGGTAAGAAAAAAAAAACATAACATTGAGAACTATAGAAATCATCGTTGCAGTAGGTGGGATTGATAGCAATCGTTTGATTTAGGAATTATAACGACAGAAAGTTTTTAATATTCTAAGAGATGTGAATATTGATCATATAGGGTCCAAAGAAAAAGCTAAAATGCTTTAACATCTAATCAAATCCACCTGATCCATGTTCTTCTTTGGTCCTCTCTTTTCAAAGATAACGATGGTGTTTTTTGACTGCTTTTTGATAAATTATTCTCTCTAAATTATACAAAAATAGTAGTTATTATAATGTTAGGGTTTCAGTGTTCTTGAAGCTCTTCCTACACTCTAAAGTAAGAATCCCAAAATATGATAACCTGAACTGAAAACGAAAGCAAGCCACACCTACATTTGTATGGTCTCCACTGTACGGTTGCAGAATATATTGGTATGGCCATTTAATAAAGCTCTTAATTGTCCCAAGTTCAAGTTGCGTGAAAATCATGAAAACGTGTGTCTTGTTCTTATTCTTTTTATCTCTAAAGGAGATTTTTTTTGGCTTGTTTTAACAGTTTAGTATAATTACTATATATTTCTTCAACTATATATACACACACAAACACACACACATATACATATATATATATATATATATATATATATATATTTCTTCAACTATATATACACACACAAACACAAACACACATATATATATATATTTATATATATATACACACACACACACACACACACATATATATATATATATATATATATATATATATATATATATATATATATATATATATATATATATATATAAATATATATATAAAAGGAAAGAAAAATCTTAATGTAAAAAATATAGAGTCATGAAAAAGAAAAAAATAATATATAAAAAATATAAACAATTTGATATAAAATAAGACATTAATTGTGTATTTTCATTAAACAGGTAGGAAATAGAAATAGTACGTAGATTCGTATTACTATTAGGAACCGAAGTAATATTACTAAGCACCTACTAATGAAAATGTATAGAAAATAGGTTTTGAATGGCATGAAAATTAACAAAGTTATACTGTTTCTACAGTATTTATTATGCACATTAAGAATGATGTCAAACTTCTCTACTACTCTCTCAGAAAAACTAATAGTACTATTCTTCCATCACAAGTAAGTAAGATTTTAACTCAAAAATGTATACATGAAGTGAAGTCTATAATAAATAAATATATTTTTCAATATATGAATTATATTTCATATTTAAAATAGTAATTTATATTTTAATATTTTATTTTCAGTTATTAATCATGCCTTTTAAAAACGCTGAAATTTAAATTTAATATTAATGGTAGATTTTAAAAAATAAAAAGTAAATTTAAACTTTTAGGAGGTATATCATTTTCCATATCATATTTATGATATGAGCTTACTTTAATTTTGAGATATATTTAAAATCCGTTATTTACATTTAGTACAACTAATTAAATCATTCCATTGATGAAAAAATATTAAAAATCAAATAAAATGACCTTATTCCACCGTATTGTTTTTCAAAAGACCTATGTTAGCTTTATCATTATCGTAGTTGATTAGAAGTCTTACACCGATTAGAAATACAGTCAATTTAGAATATATATGTAAGTACAAATCTCACTTTACAAGTCTTTTTGTGGTGTTGAGTTAGACTCAAAGTTCATTTCTTAGCATGGTATCAAAATCATAGTTAGGGTTTATCCTAGTGAGATCTACCGAACCACCCGTTAATGTCTCTCACGCTCAAAATATATACCTCAGCATAAGGGGTGTATGCTGGAAGTTTCATATCGACTAGAGATAAGGCAATTTTGATTAAAGATATAAGGTCAATTTAGAGTATATATGTGAGTGCAAACCTCCCCTTATAAATTAAGAAGTTGTAGGATTGAGTTAGGTTTAAAAGTCTATATTCTTAACCATGTATATATCCATAGATAATAAATTTTGTGAAAGTAACTCACTTAAAAACTTTTGAAAAAAAAAAACATAAAAAGAAAACCAGACAAATTCCTAGGGTGGGAGAAATAAATGCACTTCCTTTTTTAGGTTCTGGTTTAATAGGGTGAAGATTAAGCTTGAGAAGGGAATCATGATATGGACCCTAGATCATATTTTCTTTCATGCTTGCACCTTAGGTAACTTACTAGCTTACGTAAGAATAGATGCAAACACATTGAAACAAAGCCATCATATGTGTGCTGCATTCAACATGCATGCAACTGTTAACAAAATTGTTTTGGCTTCATTGCAAGTGGCATGTTTCACACCATCATATATGTGTCCTGCATTTGAGGACCATAGGAATGTCATTCTTGAAATTGATATATATAAGAAGTATAGGATCCGAACATGTTAAGGATAAGCAAGTAATGATGGTGGGAATAAAGTGTTTATGGTCACTCACCGTGCCAAACTAGGACCGTTTTCTGCCAAATAATCCTTCCACAAGTAGAAAGCACATATTCCTTAAAGGGCATAGAATATATAATTTTTTTAAAGAGATTTAATATCAATTCTTATATTAATTAGTATGTAAAAGTACAAAGTTATTTATTCAAGTTTTGCAATACAGTAGTTTTATGTTTTCTTAATAACTGTAAGTATTTATTCATTTAAATCAATTTAAAAACAAACAAGTTGAGAAAAATAATACTAGAATCTTTAATATTTCATTAATTTTTCTTACAAATTTGGTATAAAATTTTATGATTTTTTTTGTTATTTTTTCTAAGAATTTTGATTGACAGATAATTCCTTCACAGATAATTAATTCTTAAAAATTATAAAATTATAAAATTCAAAAATATCTCTTAAAAAAATTTTGTAAAAAATATCTTGTACAAAACATTTTAAAAAAAATGGGTAGCAAGTTATTCCAAATTACTTTTCATACAAAATTGACAAAAAATATTTTGTTTTATTAGTGAATAAAGAGGGGTTGAAATGTTTTTATAGATTTCAAAATAATTATTTTAAGTCACTTTTAGGGAAAAGCAAGTTTTCTAGTTTTAAAGTTTTAGAAATTGTATTTTCTTCCTTCGAAAATTTTGAAATTTGAAATAATAAAATTAGTTTTTGTGTAGCAATACATATTATAAGATGTTTAAAATTATAATTTAAACATGATAAAAATTATAGATATTAATTAATTAATTAATTTAGTTTTTAGGAACGACTTGATTATTTAGTCATTAGTTTGTTTAAAATTTTAAAGATTAAATTATAGAAAATTTATAAAACGTATTGTAGAAAATTACAGGGAAAAGTATAGTTTAAATTGACCGTAAAAAGTAAGATGTATTGTAATATGTTAAGTATTGTAGTCATGCATATATTGAGGGAACTTTAGTTCTCAATTGATATTTAAGATAAATGGTTAAAAACTAATTGTATTAAAGCTTTAATCGTTGAATTATATGGTTTGAAAATTTGTTTTTTATAATTAGTTAATACATACACATAATAAGTATGACCTTAAATTTGATGAAACTTTAGCTAAAATCATTTTTGTATTGAACTCTAGATACATATTTACTGTAGTGTTTTGTTATCATTCATTTTGTGTATTTCAAAGACCAATACGAAATGATGTCTAAATTTTATCAAATATAATATAATAGACTTTGTTTATGTGTGAGCAAATTATAGAAAATATTTTCCGGTCACCTTCAATTACAAAAGTGAGAAACACATTACATGATTGATGATGATGGAGTTTGTAATCTATGTGGTTATGCATGTCTTGTTAGTGAAAAGTGAGAAAAGGAATAAATAAAAAACATACGAATGCGACAATTATCTCATTGTGTTCATGCTTAAATTAAATGCATCAAGATATTAGAAAGATATGTAATCACATGTTTATCTTTAGTATTGTGAAGTATATACAATAAGTTAACTATTGTTCTCTTATTTGTTGCATGATATCACATGAGAATGAAGATTGATAATTAAAGACTCGAAACATTTGGCTTACATTATTATGTAAAACTTATAAAAGTAAAATACATTTTAGTAATTATTGAAATATGTTACTTCTTTATAGAAATTAGAAATTCTTGCTTAAATGATGACTCTCATCCATAACATAATGTAATAGTCACGTTTGAATGAATATGTTTTCCTATTACACTAAAATGAAAAAAAAAATCCAATAAATAAAATAAATATTGTATGTATTAAAAGTTATCAATACTAAGAGTACTTGAATTGTAGTGACCTTGTTTTGCTCCTTCTATTTAAAATATTTGTATAAATCACAACTCTAATTACAATAAGAAAATATTTTAGTCAAATATACACTTATAGTTTTCCAATGTAATGAAAAACGTTAAAATAATCCTTGAAATAAGTTTTTCATTTCTTAGTTGGGTTTTCTTTAAAGGAAACAGTACCATACTATTGTGAATCCCTAGGTATAACTACAAACAACTTTTTACGAGACCTACATTGAATGATAAACAGTTAGTTATATAATTAACACAATTAAAAAAAATTACAAGATAAAAATCTAATCATTCAATATATGGAACTAAGTAAATATGTCTAGGTGGGTCACTCATCCTTGATTACTAGTATTGTTGGATTTAGACTTTTGTGCTATTGAATTTTTGGATGGATTAAGATTCAACAAATCTATGTTTGATTTGTCTTCCTCCAAACTCAATTTGTCAATTTACCCAACACAATGAATTATAATTAAATGTAATTATTACAATATAAGAAGTATAAATTAAAATATGACTTACATGACCCATAAATTAAAATGATTAGCGTGGAGGTTCTTTTAGCGACCTCTAATATGTCTGATAGGAAAATATGTAAAGAAACAAAAAGATTATCAACTCTAAAAAATTGTGTTGTCGTATTGTACCTACAAGGGTTTTCTTGTCAACTTTGGTAATATGATTAGAAGGTCATATATGGATCATCTTGAACTTTTGGCATCTCAATTTTATTGATAACAAGTTCTTTAATAATGTGCTATCATGACGGATAAAATTCTAAAAAGGAAAAAAATTCAGTTCAATATTGATAAAAATTATAACAATAAAAAATAAATAAAAAATTTAGATTTTGACATATAACATTTTTAAATGACATTAACACTATTTTAATAAAAATGGTGGTATTGAGTCTCTTTTACAAGAATTAAGTTTTTGGATAAGTAAGACTTGAATTATAATAGAAATTAAATGTAAAATTTAGAGTGAGGTAGAACGAAGTCTTTATATTCATTAAGTTAGAGTGTTAAATAAGATTGTTTGAGAAATAATATAAACAACAGAAGGAAAAAGAAGGAAAAAAAAAAGAGATAACAAAAAGTTTTCACGAATCACAATGATTTAAATAATGGAAAATTAGTATCTATTCCATCAGCTAAGCATGGAGATCCGGTGGTAGGGCGATAAAGGCTGTGCGAGCAACAATATTATGCTAGATAAAGGCCAAACAAATGTTCTTTTTGTTCACTTTATTATTCGAGAAATTCATTAAATATTGCTTGGAATCAGATGTCAGCTTTGAATGCGAGTATAAAAATTAATAAATAAATAAATAATTAACAAATATAATGGTTAAGGAATCACTACCTAAAATATTTTTATTAAAAATAAAAATATATTATAACAACACTTATATAAAAAAAATGTTATGTTATTTCTTAACAAATATAGTAAAAATACTTGTTAATAATTTTTTCTAAATAAAGAAGCTTGAGTTAACCAACATGTCCTACCAATATAAAAGGGTATGGTCGAACGACAATGATATTTTTAAGAATATAATTGCATGAAAATAAGACTTTTTAAACAAGAAAATAGTTTAAAAGTAACGGTCACAAGACGAGTTGGATTATACAGGCCAACTCGTCACTCGTATTAAAAAAGACGGATAAAGTTAAAGATTTTAATCTGTTAGATTGTTTTAGTTTGTTTTATCTAATTTGTCAATTTGATAGGTCAAGATGCGGGTCAATCCTTCTTGATCTATTGATCCATTTTTAAAAAACAAAATAAAATAAAAGTAATTAAAAATGTTAATTTTTATATTATATTTTTTAAATGTGTAAATATGTAATAATATTGTAATTCAAATCATTAAACCCTACCATTTAAGTTTCAATTATTAGTTATAATCGAGTAATGTAATATATAAATATAATAAATATTTTAATTTATCTAATTAAAAATATTAACTAATCAACTAAAAGTTTAAAAATATTTTATTTGATTAAATATTTTTTAAATATTAATTTATATGTATATATAAAAAAATTTTAAAAAGAAGAAGATAAAAAATCAAACGGACAGTCCATCTCATTCCGTAGAGAACGAGTTATGATTATTGATCTATTTTTGTTTGATGAGTCAGCACAACTCAATCTATTTTTAACGGATCACGGACGGACCGAACTAAAAAGTGACATCCTAATCTGTTTTGTCACCCATTTTAAAAGGATTTTAATACTTTGAAAAATTAGCTCAAATAGTTAGAGTTTAGAATTTTAAATTGAAACTCATTTTCATGTAATTTCTTCTTCTTCTTTTTTTTTTTTTCGAATTTGGAGAAATTCATAGAAACCCGAAAGGGTGGAGGTTAATTTTCAAACTGAAACCAACTCTTTTTTCACACATGAAAGAAATTAAAATTAGTTTTAATCCTAACTTTTAAGTTTAAAATTAATTAAAAGCTGAAAACCAGCAAAAACTCTAATAATTACCTAAAATTGAAATTATTTGATAAAACTAACTTATCAACCAGTTAAAAGTTGAAAATATTAATAATAACATGATTAATTATTAAATCAAATCTTAATATTACAAACTACATATTTTGATAATTATAATTTTATATTTTTTAATTTATTTTAAATTTATCATAACTTAAAGTATTTTATATATATTAAAGTTCAAGTAATATTTGTGTAAAAAATTATATTTTATTCTAATGTAAAATAATTATAAATTTTAATAAAAATTTGAGTTTTTATTTAAAATTTCAATAATTTAAAAAAGTATTACAGTAAAATAATAATTAAAATACCATAGTCATAAACAGATGCCATCATTATGATTCTCTATTATTATTTTAAAGAGAAAAATAGAGAAATATCAATTTCATTTAAGTATATTAATATTAATAGTTAATAAAATAATCTAAAAACTATTGAAAGAAACTACTTATCAACACAAATATTACTATCAATTTCATTTAATTATATTAATATTAATAGTTAATAAAATAATCTAAACATATTGAAAGAAACTACTTATTAACATAAATAAAATAATTTTACAATTCATCAGCCCTAATGTTGATGAAATGCTTCACAATACACACATCATATGAATACTAATTATAGTTATAAAAGTACCTTAGATTATTAAAATGAATAATTTTTTTTTCTGTTAAACTGGTTTATTTTTTAAATTTAAAATAAGTCTTTAAAATAATAATTTTAAAGAATACTTATTTAAAATTAGATAGAAAATTTAACCATTTAAAAAAAAGACTATATAAAAATAAATAAATTAAACAAATATATAAAAAGTAAAAATTTCTTAGTATTATTAAAAAATATTTTTTTGAAAATAAGTAGAAACTTTGTAAATAGAGGGGGAATTGTAAGGATTTATTGCATTAGAAGAAGGAAAAAAATATTCCTACTTATAGTTTCTTTTATTATTTTTTTTCTTATTTTATAATCTCTTTGTTTATAACATCATCATTACACTTGAATGTGTTTGGACTAAAGAATAAATTTGAAAGATTGAAAATGAGTAAATTAAAAAAAATGAGTTAATGGATAAAAATTAAATCACTTCCGTGGATAGATGAATTGCAAGATGTTTCATTGAATCAAAGAAACCTTGTGGGAAAATTCTTTCCAATTTACATACTATGATTGACATATTTTGTTCCATTATCACTACATCTTCTATCCTCAATTAAAATACAAAATCTTTAAAGAAACAATTTAAATTTGCTATGGGATTTCAGACAAATTCTGATAATGAACGGAATAAAATTAGTAGTGAACACTCCATGAATACATGACAATCCCGACTCTTCATCACATGCATATTTCCCTTGTCTATATTGGCAAACCTTGAAAGGTTTGAGGGGCATTTTAAACTCAGTGATCCATTCATAAATTGATTTTCATGTTTTATTGTCATTGTGTAATTTGCCTTTTGTTTTGATAATTTACCATTAGGTAATTAAAGCAACTCCAAGTCCCCCTTGCACAAAATTTAGCAACATCCATTTTTCCATCTTCATTGTCCTTTGTTTTACTTGACATCCATCACAATGTTGAATACATTGTCAAAAACATTTTTTTCAATGTGCATGACGTAAAGGTGTCTTGACAAGTTGTCTTTCCAATAAGGGAGATCCTAAAATATTGATCTTTTTTGTCTAATTATGAAGTTGTCCATATCTTGGCAACATATCAAATATACCATCAACTACCCGAGGAAAGTCATGAAAAAATTGTCATACTGGATCCCCATTCAACAAATAAGAAGGATCATTCAATTCAACTTTATTCTTCAGAAATCTTTGTCTACTACTTCTAAAAGGGTGATCTTTTGGCAAAAATCTACAATGACAATCAAACCTAAAAGTTTTACCACCATATCTTAATGTGAAAGCTTTAGTGTCATCCATACAATGAAAACATGTCAGTTTACCTTTCATCCCCTATCCAGACAAAATGGTATAAGCAGAAAAACTATTTATTGTTCATATTAAGCAAGCTCGCATTACAAAGTTTTGTTTTTGTGAAAATATCATATGTCATTACACCTTCACTCCACAATTATGAGGTCATCAATAAAAGGTTGTAAGTACACATCAATTTTTGTGGTTGGGTTTGTTGGACCAGGTATGACACATGTTAGAAACATGAAAGGTTTGGTCAGACACATATTAGATGGTAGGTTATACGGAATAACAAATACATAACAAAAAGAGGAAGAAAATGTTGAAACTTAAACACAATAAAGCCATTAGAACACAGACCAAGTCTTACATGTCATGGGTCAACAACAAAATCTAGATACATGTTATCAAAGTGTTTCCATGCTTTTCCATCAAATGGATGTCGTAACAAACCATCATATCTTATATTTACATAATGTCACTTCATTTATGAAGTAGTTTTCTCATATGCATATAGTTGTTGTAATCTCAAAATGATTGGCAAGTAGGACATTCTACTAACTGGAACATGTCAATGTCGTTAAAGTAAGTCATCCTACACTACTAGATATATGAGTTTTAATAACATTTAAAAAATGTTGCTAAAGCCTAAATAAATGTTACCATTTGCAAAGGTAACATTTATACACATGTTGTGTATAGTACATGTTACAAAAAGGCTTTAGCAACATTTTTATGTATATTTAGCATCATTTTAAAAATGTTACCAATTAGTGTCTTTACTAACATTAGAAAAATGTTACAAATTTAGTTTTTTTGTAACACTTGGAAAATGTTACTAATATATTTTATAGCATTTAAAAAAATGTTACCTATATATTTTCTAACATTTCAATAAATGTTACCAATAATCTTGTTTTGTAACAATTAAAAAATGTTACAAATTGTCTTTTTGTAATAATTAAAAAATGTTACAAATTGTCTTTTTGTAACATTTTTGTTATGAATTAATGATTGTCCATTGATTTACTCATATGATTCATTACTCTTTATGGTAAATATTTGTATTAACTAAGTTGATTTATTTACATATTGTATCTATAAATAGGACTCTTCCTATCAGTAATAATACACAGATGAGTTGCTCCCTATTCTCTCATTCTCTATTCTCTGTTGTTTCTTCTCTATTATCTTCTCTGTTGTTTCTTCTCTATTATCTTCTCTGTTATTCCCTTTATTTCATAACACGTTATCAGCACCATGCTCCAACCAATTGAGGACTAGTGGAAGCTTTTTCTCTATAATGACAGTGTTATGCGTGTCTCAATCCAGGCTCTTTCTAATCCTTTCTCAAATTATAATTTTACCTTATATTCTTCCTCTTATGATAAGAATTATTTAACTTTATCAATTTTCATCTTCATCTTATTATTTTTATTTTTATTTTGACGGTGATTATTATTATTATTATTATTAATATAATTATTTTATGTGCTAGTTCTAAACACACAAAATGTTGCAAAATTTGGATTTGTGATCCTTGATATTACAAGGAAGAATTCCTTATATTGGATTTTAAATGTTGAAATATATTTAAGTGCAATGGATATTGAGATACCATTAAATAAAGAAATAAAGCATCTAAGCAACATGACAAAAATATTGTGAAAAGAGATTTCACAAATATTGTGAATTTATTTCATGCCTATGTATGGCTGGCTGGACAAAGCAATAAAGCTTTTGATGAAAAATCATGAGATCCGCCTAATATGCTCCATTCCCAAAAGTGAATGCAGCAATCAATATTATGAATTTATTTCATGCCTTTGTATGGCTGAATAAAGCAATGAGCTTTTGACCTTAAGAAAATCATGAAACCTGTCCAAATTGGTTCTGCTCCATTCCCAGAAGTGAATGCAACAACATTTGATTTATATTTTCATGATCGATCATGATCTTGATTGTGGACATGGTTATAAAGAAAATTTCAAAGACACATTTTGTCACCAGAAGTGGCATAATAATGTGAAAAAAAAAAGAAAAAGGAAAATGTGAAAATATTGACAAAAAGATGAAAGTATATATTATCGTTACGGTGGTAAAGGCCATTTGAGTTGTACTTATTGTACACCAAAACATCTTACAAATAATGAGAAGAACATAGAAACACATTTTGCTTATGAAGATGGTGATTATGATTATGGCCATATGGATGCTAATCATGTTGATATTGTTATTTTCTTTGCTAAAGCAAATGAAAGCATTGATCACCTAATTGATTATGAGAGTGTTGAAAAAAAA
>Ga0214545_1007630_pt1 | contig 17918 bp, 15 predicted proteins | sample CNSS4metaG_FD_160064 | JGI IMG/M metagenome (GOLD analysis project Ga0214545, IMG submission 160064) | Root nodule microbial communities from cowpea collected in UCLA plant growth center, Los Angeles, California, USA - CNSS4 | ecosystem: Host-associated > Plants > Roots > Nodule | place: USA...
ACTCATAATTTCCAAATCACCCAACCATGACCTCATAGTCCTTCATGAGTCATATGCATGAACTAGGTCTTGGGACTTCCCTGTGCTCCCACGAAACTAACTCATTCATGGTCCAACCCTATGAGCCTATCCCGCTCATAGTCCTGCCCTACAGACTCCTCGCCTGTAGTATAAACATTCAAGTCTCATAACTTGGACCCTGGCACACACACAATCACCATACTATGGACTCCTCGCCCAATAGTAGCCGACGGGAACATCACAGTTCCTAGCCCATCGTGCGCCCGACACATGCAATCACCATACTAAGGACTCCTCGCCCATTAATAGCCGACGGGAACTCAACCAATTCCATTCCCATCATGTGTCCAACCACCAAGCACATCCCAGACCCCTATTGGACTTAGTCCTTCAAGCCCAAACATCACACCACATGCATATACAACCTATACTTAGGATAAAACAGCCAAATCATCACACACAAGCACACACCAACATGGAATTTCTCATAAATTCGCTTAAGATAGGGACTCTCGCTCAAGCTAAGCCCTCAGCCTCGCTTAGGCTAGCTCACCTCGCTTGAGCGAGCTTAAAACAGCAACATCAACACATCATCTCGCTTAGGCAAGATCCTCTCGCCTGGGCGAGTCACACCTTCGCCCAAACAACACACAAACCTCGCCTAGACGAGTATTCGACAAAAACAACATGAATACACTTCGAGAACTCGCTTAGGCGAGCCACTCTCACCTAGGCGAGAGTGTCCATCGCTCAAAACTCAAAACGTCTCGCCTGGGCGAGATATCGCGCTCAAATCTTTTAGAATTACTCGTGCCCTCGCCTAGGCGAGCCAATCTCGCATAAGCAAGACTGTATTTCGCTCAACCCAACATTGGTCGCCTGAGCGAGTTACCTGAGTATGAACGCTGAATGGACTCCTGCCACTCTCGCCTAGGCGAGAAGGAGCCGCTTGGGCGAAAATCACAGAGTTTCGCCACTGTTCCATCACGAAAACAACCCACACCATACTCCAAAACCCAATAGGTACTATACCAAGCATCCTAAATCAACCATCCACATATTAGTGTACATATTTGCACCCGGTGGGACTACCAATACACAACATTTGTCCAATTTTAACCATGAAATTCCCAAAACCCTCACTCTAATCATAAGGATACATAACATGTCTTTACACATCATCTCAATCCACCAAATTACAAATTACAGCACACGACACACAAATTTTTGATTTCACAGTATACCCTTTATATCAGTGGAGACCCAATATAGTTTCAAAAATCAGTTTAAGACCATAATCACGTGAACAATGCGTAAGCCCCTCCCAACCATACAATTGGTAGGACTTTCAAGCCACAATTTCCAAATACCCCAATCACTAATTCAGATTGCATTCAACACGAAATTCATACATACAATCAGCAATTTCATACACCTCAAATAATAATACGAAAATTAGGTTCAGTTCCCCTAACCTGTGAATCTTTGCTTCCAAAGGTTGCCTAACCCTGACTTTTTGATTGCTAGAACCCTCCCTTTTTGCTCTCTCAATCACCACCGCTTTGCTCTTAATCCCAATTAGCTTTCGCACTCAAAACTCGTGATCCTTTCTCACTCAAATTTTCAAACTTCCAAAACCCTTCTAATGGCCTAATTCTTCCTTTTTATATGACTCCTAATTGTGGTAAAAAGAAATAAAACGAAAATTGACTTTTTTAATGCCTATTATTACCTTTCATAAGCCATTATGGACTGTTTTTCCAACTCCATTGGCTGCCCATTACCTCTAGGGGTTGCCCACCCTTTCACATTCAGACCACAAGTATTATAGCAAAAATAAAGAGATTAATTTGTTCTCATCAAATGAGGTTTGAACCCGTGACCTTCCACTCGTAAGGCCATAGCACAACCACTATGCCAACTCACACTTAGTGATACCCTCCAATGCAAAATAGTTTACATCATCAATTCCATACTCATACATATTATTAAAAATAACAATAAAACAACAACACATAATTTGGCATACATAGGACTCGAACCCAAGTCCTCTCACAAAAACCAAGTACTCTTCAACCACATGAGCTAGTACTTTTCCACGTCACACCAACCCACAATTAATGCCATAAAGGCTCTTTTTTACTCACATTTATTAATTAATTAATTATTTAATTAATTAATTTCACGGGTCTTACAACACGCACGCAATCACCATACTATGGACTCCTCGCCCAATAGTAACCGACGAGAACATAACCGTTCCTTGCCCATCGTGCGTCGACACATGTAATCACCATACTAAGGACTCCTCGCCCATTAGTAGCCGACGGGAACTCAACCAGTTCCATGCCCATCATGTGTCCAACCATCAAACACATCCCAGACCCCTATTGGACTTAGTCCTTCAAGCCCAAACACCACACCCCATGCATATACTTCCTATACTTAGGAAAAAGTATCCAAACCAACACACACAAGCACATACAAACATAGTAATTCGTATAAACTTGCTTAAGCCAGGGACTCTCGTCCAAGCTAAGCCCTCAGCCTCGCTTAGGCTAATTTACCTCGCCTGAGCGAGCTTAAACGAACAGCCTCATCACGTTATCTCACTTAGGCGAGATCATCTCTCGCCCAAACACCCAATTCAATCTCGCCTGAGCTACAATGCAAGCAACACATCCAACTTGATCGCGACATCTTGCTTAGGCGAGACCATCTCGCCTGAGCGAGACCCTGGTTCGCTCAAACCCACCAAACTCCTCGCCTGGACGAGGTTTCGCGCTCAAAACAATCCAGATTTCCTCGCAACCTCGCTTAGGCGAGTGTCTCTCGCCTAAGCGAGAGACTAAGTCGCTAAACCCCATCCAAGGTCGCTTGGGCGAGTAACGCGAACCAGGACCAAAACGAGACTCTGCAACTCTCGCTTAGGCGAGATGGAGTCGCTTGGGTGAGACTTGCAGGGTTTCGAGTCTGATCACACGCACAGTGCACCAAACCAATACCAAAACTCTACTCAATCATTAACAAGACAATGTAATGGCAAACAACCATCAAAATCATGCATTATATCCCATTAAGCTACCAAAACACAAAATTTAGGCTTCCACCACCCTTCCTTTACCAAAAACCCTCATTCCCAAAAATATAATGCATTATAGGATTATGCGCACAACATCAATTAATTAAGCTTTCTATCACCACACATAATGTACGAATTTCATGTCAACAGAAATCAATTGAAAACAGAATTGACCCAAAACCATAACACATGTCAATCAATTTAAGCGCATAAGGACAACTCCCTTAACCTGAAATTAGTGATCAAAGTTGAGACCAACAGGACCTTTGATCCACAATTGCCTTCTTGCTTCAGCCCTTGCACACCCAAAACCCTTCCCTTAACCTAAAATGTGGCAATTTGGCTTTTATAGGTGTCTTTAAGATGGGTTTTAAAAACTAAAACGAAATTGGGCTTAATTGTGGTTTTAATTCCTCTTCAATGTTAATTATATGGTGGTTTTCCAACCCTCTTGGCTGCCCCATTCTGCTAGGTTCTCTCTACCTTTCCACATTCATTCCAAGCTAAATTTAGTAAAAATAAAGGTTAAGTTCTATCTACCAAGGTTTGAACTTGCGACCCTCACTCATAATGCCAAAGCACAACCACTATGCCAATTCACATTTGGTGATACACTCCAATCAATATAAGTTTACATTACCAATTCCATACTTATACATATTATTAAAAATCAATAATAAAACAACAACACATAATTGGCATACATAGGACTCAAACCCAAGTCCTCTCACACAATCAAAGTACTCTCAACCATTTGAGTTAGTACTTTTCCACATCATATCAAACAATAATTAATGCCATAAAGGCGCTTTCTACCTGCATTTATTAATTAATTAATTATTTAATTAATTAATTTTCACGGGTCTTACAGTATGGATTAAAGAGTGAATAACTATGAAGTAATTGTAATTAACAAAATAATATTTTTAAGTGAATAGATACATATTAGCGAGAATAAAATTGTGACAAATTAGTTTTAATTGTGTTGATGCATTACTTTTTTGTTGATACCCTCTGATGCTTTTGTGTCCTAAAACTATTATACATTGGTGGAAACTTTTATGTTATTTTGTACTGTTTGATGGATATACTTTGATCATTGTAGGATTGATTATATATCCTTTTTAAATAGGTATTGAAAATCAATTGTGATATAGATTAATGATAAAATAATTGCGACAAATTAACTATGGATTAGTGAGAATAAAATTACGATAGATTAGCAACATATTAGCTACGGATTAGCGAAAAAAGAATTGTGACAGATTAGCTATGGATTAGCGAGAAGAGAATTGCAACATATTAGCTACGAATTACCGATAACACAATTACGACAGATTAGTTACAGATTAACGAGAACGAAATTGCGACAGATTAGCTACGGATTAGCGACAACGAAATTACGAAAAATTAGCTACGGATTAGCGAGAAAAAAAATTGTGACAAATTAGCTAGAAATTTTAAAACTTTTTCACTTCAATTAGAGAGGGAATAAAGAGGGATTAACTACATATTATATCCCGCTCTAATTAGCTGCCTGTATTTAGCTATGAAAAATTCCCTAGCAATTTGGTAGGTAATCTGTCGCAAAACGTTTTAGCTACGAATTAGCTACAGATCAGCTACGAAATTTTCCGTAGCTAATATCTAAAATTTTTGTAATGTTAGAAGAAATGGGATGGGGGTCTGGTATTGGTGTGCACAATTGGGGTCCACCCTTTAGTAAGGCAAAAAATTGTGTGTTTTCATGCACTTCAAAAATCTGTCAATTTTATTTTGTACAAAAACTCCTTCGTGGGTTACACCTTAATTGCTCTTGGGTTATAGATAAATTTAAAAATGTTGCTGACTAGTTTTTTCCCAAATGAACTTACACCTGGTGTATAATAAGTGGGATGGAGTCTGGTATTTGTGTGCACAATTGGGGACTAGCCTTTTAGTAGGGGAGAGATTTGTGTGTTCTTATGCACTTCTGATATCTGTCAACTTTTTGTATGCAAAAAATCCTTGGTGGGTTACACCTTAATTGCGCTTGGGTTGCAAGATAAGTTTAAAAATGTTGTAGGTTAGTTTTTTTCCAAATGAACTTACACCGGTTTAGAAAAAGTGGGATTAGGTTTGGTATATTGGTGTGCACAACTAGGGTCCACCCTTTTTGTAAGGGAGAGAATTGTGTATTCTTATGACTTCCAAAATCTGTCAACTTTATTATGTGCAAAATCTCTTTCGTTCAAAAATGGGAGGGGCTTCGTTCACTAGCTTTATGGTTGCAGTGTGCATAGGAGGGAAGGGGCTTCGTTTTCTTACCTTATGGTTGGCAATGTATAGTGAAGAATGAAAAAATGGATTCTGTGTGAAGGTTCTATTAGACTTGGTGAGTTCGATAAAATGAGGTCCAAAAATGGCAGCTTCCAGAATGCCTAAGAGAATGGAGATTTTTTGCCCAAAAGATCACTCACGCACGGAATGGACTTTTTTTATTTTCTCTAACACTTCTACAGCTTAAAAATAAATTGAAAGTTAAAATTAAAATGTAAAAATTCAATCCACATTAGGTGGTAGGAGAAGTGGTAAAAATGTGCGTTGATCAAACCCACGCTCAACTATTTTTAATATAAAATTTTATCTTAATTTCATATTTTAGTACATCTATAGAAGATGCGTGGAATTTTATTTTGTATATGTATATATGGATGCAGGTGAGTCAAATTTCTCCTCATTTAGTGATCTTGATTTTTTTTATTTTTAAATTTTAAATAATCATTTGGAAGCTATTTACAATGTAGTTGTATTCCATTTTAATATTTATTGAACATAGAAAAATGACTCATAATTATAATGACCACTTTAAATTCACAGTGATAATTTTAAGTTAAATAAATATTTATTTTAAAACCTAGATTACTTTTTCGGAAATATCCAATATTAACCTTGTACACTAATTAGTGTTACTTAAGGAGGTTACACAAGCGATTAATTAGAATCACATTATACATACAATAAAGAAACCAAAACAAAAACTTACATTGAGTAATGGAAATCAAAGAAGTTTTCATAAAAAAAAAAACTTACCAATTTTACAGGAACTAAAAAAAATGTATATATAATACCAATTCTTCATTAATCACCATAAATTAAACTCAATGATAAGTATATTGTTTATAATTAATAACTTATAAATATAATGTTGTTAAATTTACGGTATATAATTATTTAGTATATTTTTCTTTGTTTTTTTTATTAAAAGTTATTTTTATTTGGGTCAACTTCTCTCAAATAAAACAGGAAAGACTGAGAGACGTTAAATCTATTTTTGTTCTTTAACTGAGGGAAAATTGTTTATAATTTTAAACCAATTTAGTCTCCCATCTTTAGAAATATGTGGATTTAGTCACTTTAATCAAATTTTTGTTAAGTTTATTTGAAGTTTCAAACATATTTCATGATAGTATTTTAGTTGTTTATACCATTTATTACATTTTCGTTTCAATGTTAACTTAAATATTATCATAAAACGTCAAATAAACTTAACAAAATTTGGTTAAAAGGACTAAATTGACACATTTCTAAAATTGAAGACTAAATTGAATCAAAATTTCAAAGAATGACTAATTGTAATTTTGATTGAAAATTAAAAGACCAAAAATATATTTAACCAGACAATTATATTAAAATAGTAAGGACTACTCTCTCATTTACCTTAATTTAAGGAACACTGATTATTTGCTTCTACTATATTTTGCTATATTTGATCAGGCTAAGAATACTTTTAATTTTAGTATTTTTAGAAAATTTAGTTATTATAAATACTTGCAACAACATGGTGTAAAATAATCAAATACAAAACACAAGAAAGAAATAGGTGTTGATCACCAAACTTTTCTCCTTTTTCATTTATATGTTATTCAACATTTGATATCAAAGGAAAGGGTTGAATAAGCTTACTGTTTTGATAGAGCTAGAGAATATTTTGGTTAACCAAGAAGCTTTAAACAAAAAACAAATGTCTAAGGTGTCTATGAAAAGAGTTAGGGCACTCTTTACCAAAAATAAATTGCTTATAGAAGTCAATACAATGACCAAATTCAATAATAAAGAAAAAAGCTTAAGGAGTAGACAAGGTTGTGAGGGAGGTCCACAATGAGGGAGAGCAAGACAACTTCAATTCAGAGATGATAGATAAATAAAAAGAAAAAAAAAGGTCATTTTTCTTAAGATTATTGAACTGAGATGGAGAAGGTAATGTCGTTACACTTAGTAAGAGTGATGAAGAATGGGATTTGCAAGCATAATTTGTTGTGGAAGAATCTAATTATGATAAATAGTTAGATTATGAAGAGCTACAAGTGGACAACAAGAAAATGGCAACATCAGACATGGAGGAACTAGTAGAGGAGATGCCATTGATTACAATAAGTGACAAAGCAATTTACTCTGATGGTGATTGGATTGTTGATTTTGTTTTCTCTAACCATAAAATAGAAGATGAGGAGAAACTCTTAAATAAGGCAAAGTACAAGGGAGAGTGTCTGGTGGTGACAACCAACAACTCTAGGTTGCTTGTTGCTTACATTGAAAAGACAACTGTTGTTCCTCGCTTTGGACAACATCAGGTGCAAATGGACCAATTCTACCATGTACTGGGATGAAAGAGAACTTGTTTATTGAAGTTTGAAGTTCTCAAGTTAACCATTGATAGAGGAGAGGAAATTTGAGTTTGTTTATGTTAGAGATATTACATATTTCTTCATTTTAATTTTATTGATGGAGATATAATATATTTTATTTTCTTTTATTATTATAAAATATTATGTATTATGATGATATTTTAGGTTTTACTTTTTCCTTTATATCATGGGATATTGTATACTCCATATATTGAACAAGTTTCTAATAGATCAATATGAAAAGTAAGCAAGCTCTCTTGAAGTTGTTTTCACCAAACATCTCTTGTGCATTTTTTCCTTCCCATGACTTATACATATCTAATATGGTATTAGAGAAAAAAAAAAAAAAACCTTCCGCATTTTCTCCTTTCTTATTGATTTCTTGTCATGGCGAATCCTACTTCATTTTCTGGTTAATTGCCTTTCACAGGTTCTCGTCGACTTTCTCCATGTTCTCGTGACTGTTTATAGATTTTCGTGACTTTCTCCGTGTTCTCGTCGACTTTCTGGATATTCTCGTTGACTTTCTTCAAGTTCTCGTTGACTTTCTTCATGTTCTCGCGACTTTCTCTAAGTTCTCGTCGACTTTCTTCAGGTTCTTGACTTCTCAAGATTATTAACTTCTCTAGGTTGTCGAGTTCTCAAGGTTCTCAAATTTCTTGAATTTCTTAAGGTTCTCGAATCTCTCAAGGATCTTGAATTTCTCAAGGTTCTCAAATTTCTAGAATTTCACAAGTTTCTTGAATTTTTCAAGTTCTCGCTCTTCTCAAGTTCTCAAGAATTTTCTTCATGTAACTGCTTTCCAAAACTGCTACTTTCAAGTTAGACCTTCATAAACTCCATGCCTATCTTGAGAGGGGGTGTTAGAGATATTACATATCTCTTGATTTTAATTCTACTGATGAAGATATAATATATTTTATTTTCCTTTATTATTATAAAATATTATGTATTATGATGATATTTTAGGTTTTACTTTTTCCTTTATATCATGGGATATTGTATACTCTATATATTGAACAAGTTTCTAATAGATCAATATTCGTAAAATTCTCTGAGTTGTTTTCATCAAACACCTCTTGTGCATATGTAGACATGATATGTGATGCTAACACGAGGCATATGTAGACATGACAAGAAAGAATGAGACAATATTTGTGCATGCGAGACTTGGACATGTAAGTTATAATAATAAGTTGAAGGCAATGATGAAGAAAACAAAGTTAGGGGGCATATAAAGTTGAGAAATGCAACTGTCCCATTAACATTATTGAGGCATAGGATAGCGCTGCATTGTTATCGGTCTCACCATATTTAGATCTCATCTCTGCTGCTATAGCATTATACACATCATCCGAAAGTTTTCTCAGAATTTGAAATCATCTCCTTGGAACCATTTTTTGAGGAGTACAATATCACAAATTTAAATATAGCCCCACCAACACCAACACATTCATAGTATCATAAATACATGAAATAAAGTAATAAACAGACTCTTATTACAAGACATATCCATCAATATTTATGATCATACATAAGAATTATGAGTAAAGAAGGGAAAAGTCAGCATATATTTCACTATCTGTTGGACCTCATTGCAGCATCTTTGATCTGAGGGATGATGTAGCGTCACCTTCTCCACTGAGGTTGAATCAACTTATCTGAAATTTGATAATATGCACAACACAGTGATGAATGCCAAAAAGTAAGGCTTCATGCAGAGTTCACTACTATTGTAAGCACTCCACATTTATTTCAAGTACATACTATTTCAACTAAAACCAAAAAATCTTATCTCATGAATAGGTGAAAAGGGTGGAAAATCTTAAATTCTTACCAGTTCCATCCCTTGAAGATGATAGAGATCTATCAGTCCTTATCTTGTTGGTCAAGGCAGCCAATCTATCTGATCGTGGAGAGAATGAACCTAGCTTGCCGCTAAGCGAAGATGAAAGCGAAAGCCGGCGAGTTATGCTGCTTACATCTGCCAGATCACTAACAGACCGTGGAGAACACTGTCCTCTTAGCTTAGCTTTTGTAGATTCAGTAGGAGCCATGTAACTTGGAAGTCTTGGAGTGTTATCATGCAACACATTTTCAAGATCTGTAAAATTAGCAGGCAGGGAAGCTCTTCTCTGGAAATTCTTACTCTTCACATCATTCAACTCCTCAATCACTCCTCCATCTTTACCATTCATCAAACTATTATCATGCTCTTCTGCTTGCTGTGTAAGACTTTTCTCAGCATCACCTTCTTCTGACTTTGACACTGCCAAACATTTCATCTTCTCTGGTGAAATGTTCTGAATTTCAGCCTCTGGAACATCATTGACTTTTGTATGGTCTGAAACTTTTCTTCTGATGTGTGTTGTCTTCTCATTAGAAGCCTCCGACTTATCAGAAACATTCTGAATTTGAGATTTTCTAGAACCCCTTTTCTCAATTTCCTTTGGTGGATGTTCCTTAGCTGAATGCAATGCGGGGTTTGAATCCTTTTTTGGATTCCGTTTACTTTTTATGGAATCTGAGACTAAATCATGAGGTCCTTTCCTGGCATTTTTTTTAACTTGTCCCTTATTAGTTTCTACAGTTTGAGAACTTCCGTTTTGCTTATCAGACACTGAATCAGATCTCTGCGCTTCTTGAAGAGGTACCCAAAAGTGTGATTTCGTCCAACGGTCAAGCCATTCCCAAAAGTTAGGTTCACCAGTATTATATTTGAGATGTGGAGAAACAGCAGAGGGTGATGAAGCCAGAAGCTGAAAGGCATATATATCATAACTTATTATCTAAAACAATAAGAAAAAGGGACAAGAATAGGACAAACATATGAAAATCATATAGGATACTTTAACACGAGAGAACCGAAAGACAAAACATAACTGACGCATACTATTTCAGCAAACTAAACAAGAAAGAACGCAAGTAGCAAGAACACCAACCTTAAATTTATTAGGGTAACAATCTTTCATGGACAGTAAAAGTATTAGTTGATAATGACATCTTAATTCTTGTTTGTAGTGAACTGAATAAGCTAAGCTATATCATCTCAAGTGCGAACAAGAGCAAAGTTACACTTTGTATATGAGACACAAAAACTTGCTACCTTGTGAGCAAAGATATTATCTGAGAGCTTCACTGCCTGTGTAGATGCAACTACTCCAATAGATTTCGAGAATTTAGTATCCTGAGCAAAAAGATATTGCAGAAGCAGTTAGTTGATGCATACGAGTAAAAGGTCAAGTAGCTGATGAAAATTCATCTTGTGATTAAAGCTATGAAATGTGAAGCATAAATCACTAAAACTTTCTCGTTGTATTTTAACATCTCTCAATTTGATTAAATGAAAAACCTGTAAAATGTCTATCAAACATAAACCACAGATGATTGTGCTGATATCATTAGTTCAAGTATGTTTACCTTAAAAATTTTCTGCACTGCAAGGCCAATATCAGAGTGCCTAACCTTGTAACCACGGGCCAATGCTTGAAATCTAACTATTGACTTCACACAATACAAAGCAGAAATAGCTTGTCTTCTAACCAACTGGCCACGAATATAAGCTTGCAGTGGAATGATAACCTTTACAGTTTTATATGTCCCTCGCGCCTTCAATTGAATAAGATATGAATCACTTTATGCATTCATGAACCATTCAATTTTTTGTTTTCGCTATTTTTCTCCTAGAATATGGAGAAGCTCGTACAAACAGGTGACATATAAAAATCTGATAGTGAACATAACTTCCAAAGGATATTGTATAAATGTAAGATGTGAATACCTGATAGCCTCTAATAGCAGCCTGAATTGTTATTGCTGTTTTTATTAGCCTGCTTTTCTCATTATGTTCCTCAGAACAAAAATCATCAAGAGACTTTCCATTGGCCTGCTCAACTTCATTTTCAAGAATTACCCCATCGTTTGATGATACACTAATTACTTCCTTTTCTGATAGCTTTCCTTTAATAGCATTTGCACCAGATATAGAAGAGGACATTGATGTCTCCGAAGACACCACCAGAACATCCTTGTTACTTAAAGGTTTCTTTACAACAACAGAATTCACAATTACAACTTGCAGGTTAGAAAGTCTAAGTGCTTACATTACTGTTACAGCCAATAAAAACCAGAGTAGCAAATTAGAAATATTTCAGAAAAGACTTTGCACTTCTGGCATTCACACATGAGCAATAATTTGGATTAAATAATAAAAAAACAACACTTTAATGCTGCAGGTAAATTTTGACCAGTTAAAGATTCTTATCATTCAGACACCCTTTTATTTCTATAATAATATAGACATTGAGAAAGATTATACATAAACAAAGACTGAGGCCTATCACAAAGGCCAGAAAGAAAAACTTACATAAATATCTTTCTCTCTTGAAGACTTGGACTTTGACGACGATCTCTTCCCCAGAAGCAAGTTTCTGATCCATTTTCCAGGACTCTGTCTTCCCATCACAGTAAATATCAATACTTCAGAAAGCACAGAATTCCAATATCAGAATCTGCAAGCATCACATATACATCACATATAACAGAACAGAACCCTTTAGTGAGGAAGCTTCAGTAAAACATCTAGAGCAAGACAAATTATATTTTCTAATAGTTTCTTCCAACAATAACAATTACATCAGCTCCAGCACATTGTAATTTCTTCTCGCATAGAACTAACACATTACTGTTATTATTATTATTATCAGAATTTAAACAGTGCTCACACAGAAATAACCACGAGTAATTTAAAAAAGAAAAAATCTGCAGTGGCTATATTGTGATAATAAGGACAATAAGTAGAAGTCAAAGAGAAGCAGAAATGGTTGTTCTGTACAGAATGCCAAAGAAGAGTCACCTTCAGGGTGCACGCCTTCCCATAAGGAAACAGTGAAAGTAGGAAAACCACAAACGTTTGATGCCAACGAGAAAGAAAGAATGAACATAGCATTTGAAGAAACTGAGAAGAGAAACTTTGAAAGAAAACAATACTAATTAATTTAAGAGACAGATAAATAAATAAACGTGGCAGTCATTAAGGAACCGACAGAAGTGACAGTGTCCTATGGAATTGAACAGACTCTGTAATGCACACTGAAAGATACCTCCATCGAGGTTTCATGTTTCATCTTTCATCTTTCAAATCTAACAAAAACATATCTATGCTTCATTTTAGTCTATATTTTATGCTATGTTTTTTGGTCCCTGATTATTATAAATCTCCTCAAAGAAGATATTTTATGTTTATTATGCCTTAATACGTGTCTGTTGTTAAATTACAACATATATTTTTTGTACATTTTTTATTGCTTATAATAATTGAAATCCATCTAATCATTTGTCATTTCAAAATTGAGGTGTCTTTTGTCATGTTGCAATAATGGATGAAATATTATGATCACTTTTTGGATTGAGTATTTTTAGCTGCTATATATTTTAGTACTGTTACTAAAATTATCTCAGGTTTTTAATTTTTAATACAAGACATTAATTTCTCAGTTTTTGTCCCGTTTGATTTTTATCTAAAACATGGAAAGAAATAAGTTTTTTTTTTTTTTTTTAAAATCTCCTGTTACATGTACCAAAACGAAAAATTTTACTACAATCACCATATTCGTAAGTAATTGATCGAAGCCATAATTCAAACAATGTAAGTTTAATTATGTATTATCAATTTATCCTTGCGAGAAACAATGATTAGGAAAAAAGAAAAAAGAAAGAAAACTAGCATCATTTCACGTGCTTTCTTTTCCCGTACCTTACAAAAATTAAATATTACTAATAATACTCAATTAAAATACTATTTTAATGCATTTGGACCTCACGTTATTTCTTCCTGGAAGTGAAAAGCCGATTAAACATTAAAATCAACCTGAAAATTTAGAGAAAAAATCCAGTAATCAAATTAAAAATTGGTGAAATCATTAAAAGAAGGTCAATAATAAGCTAAAATAGAATTATTAAAATGTTAATTTTATATTTATTTTAAATATTTAAAGTTTAAAAATAAAATAAAACACTGTGATGGCAGGTTAGGATACAACTGCTGAACATTGTTACAGTTTCACATTATCCTTTTTTAATAATATATAAATAGCATTTTAAATTCGAAGAAACATTAAATTTGGTAATCTAGCTTACTTTTCTTCTTTCCAGTATAGTAACAAAATAAAAGCCTTTTTACATGGTCTGAAATGGCGCATATAATAACATCTTTTATTATCACACTTTTCCAAACTTACTCTAAAAGAATAGAACACACAATATATATATATATATATATATATATATGTATATATATATATATATATATACATATATATCTTTTGTAAAGAGATAGTTTATTATATTACATATTTTTACTCAAATTTTTAATAAAAATATACCGTAACAAAAGAAAAATTATAAACTATTACATTAGTGTAATACAGATCCTTTGGTACACATCCATACTAATTAGGGATGGCAATTAGGGCCTGGCTCACGGGCCCGGCTCGCAGGCCTGCAGAAAAAATGCGGGGCGGGTCAGGATAGTGAGCCCACAGGCCCGCGCGGGCTCGGCCCTCATAGGCCCGTGGCCCGCACGAGCTAGTCCGCGGTCCGCGCGGGTCGGCCTGCAAGCCCGCATAAAATTAAAAAAAAACTTGCACTTATGTATATTAATTACTTCTTTTATGGACTCTTGCATTAACGTTTCAAATTCTTGTATAACTGGAAAAGACAAGTATTATATAATTTTTAATGTGCTAAAATTTAAAGAATACATTGTGTATGTCATAGTATGAATATGATGAAAATGTTGAATTATCAATTTATCATCTAATTCCCCAAAGTCTTTACTTAATTTTGTGAACTTCTTAAAGTTTCCAAATTTTTAAACATTGAAAGTTTTATCATAAAATTTTTAAAAAAAATTAAAAAAATTAAAAAAAAACGGGCCGGCCCGCGGGCCAAGGAGTATGCGGGGCGGGGCGGGGCAGCCCGCATTGTGCAGGCCTTATGCGGGCTAGGCCTAAACGGGCCGGGCCGGCCCGTATTGCCACTCCTAATACCAAGCACTCAAATCGACAACTATATTATTGTCGGTATTGGCAACACGATTATGACCACGCACGATATAAACCAAGGTATGTCATGAAACCTAAGAGAGTTCACGCGAAAGTGAACTAAGTAGGATTGATAGATGTAAATCTTGGATTACTTATATAATGAAGATTGTGGCGTGATTAGTCCATGGTAGGCCTATAAAAGGTAAAAGCTCATTAGGGGCATTATAAATATAGGATCCCAGAATAATAGTTGGGATCTTTATATTTGCATTCATTACAAACCTATCTCGGATTAGAACTAACTTGAGTATCAAAGTATCTTGTGCAGGTATCATCCAAGTAGATTAACTGTTCCAAGAACTTAAGGTCGACTAGAGACATCGACCACAAAGACTGCGACACTAGTAGAGAAGTGAGGCTTAAAGTTCGACATCACCACTACAAGTATTCTTTAATCCAAAAAATACCTTTTGAAACACCTAATCCGAAATAATTTTTTCTACAAAATGAGTGTTCCGGAAGGTCCTTATCCAAAAATATCTCCTAGAACACCAATTCCATAATGTATTTCTTTTAAACCTTCCATATTAGGTGTTTTGGAAGGTATCTTCAAATCCAAAAATTACCTTCCGAAAAATCTAGAATATAAATTGTTTTTTTTGAAATGAGTGTTCCTAAACATATTTCCAGATCGAAAAATAACATCAGGAATATATAATCTAGAAATCTCTTCCCTTGTTTTTCTTCTTCTTTCATGCACAACCCAAGAGCCATATTCTTCTTCTTCTTGACCAATCCAATGAAGACGTGGTGCAGTGAGCAATAAAGGTGCAAAACGAAGATGGAGGTGCAGTGCAAGGTGAACAAACGCAATGGGGAGAAAGCTCGAGTGAGAATTGAATGGAGGGGAGGGTGAAATTAGGGTTTCCATTTACTTTTGACAAAAGGGTAAAATGAGAATTTTTGAATTTAGGGAGGTGCAGGAAGAAGAAAAGGGATGTGGAGGAAGAAACCACCTAAATAGAGTTCATAACCATGAAGCATCCAGTAGTTACAATAAAATATTTGTACCAAAGGGGGGCTTCTCCCTGCACCTCCAATAATCTCTCCTGTACCCCCAAAACCTACTTTATTTCCATGTTTGCCCATGGTAAAAAAATCAGTTACTATTTCTTTTATCTCTTTCATCGCACTACACCCCCAAAACCCCTGCACCCCTCACCGCACTGCACCTCCAAAACCCCTGCACCCAAAACGCACCCTAATAAAGCAGATTCCCTGCAACCTGCACCCTTGGAATCTTTGACCTAGGTGCAAGTCTTTTATCTGACGTTGTGCACACAGCCTCCACACCTCCACACACTCTTCATCCTCCTTCTCCCTCTTATCCCACACAACTTCCACAATTGTTCTCCCCAGCCTCCGCGACATCCTTTTCTCCTCCACACCGTTGTTCTCCCCAGCCTCCGCAACATCCTTTTCTCCTCCACACACCATTCTTCTCCCCAGCGTCGGCAACCGCCTTTCATCCTTTCGTGCCGCTTCTCCAATTTTGACAGTTAAGTACTGGTTTTTTAATATTAGTACAGTGCATGCATGTGTGTATTTATATTTTAATTGATTTATTTATTTTTAGTAGTAGATTAGAAGATACTGGTTTGAATATTTGGTTTGAATATTTGACAAGAAGGGTTTTCCACGAATAGGAGTGTTTTTTTTTAAGGAAACGGAATGTGGAATCTGTTTCCCAAAAACCTGAAACGGAATACAAACTCCATTTTGTGGTTTTTTCCCGTTTTGGTTTTTTTTTTTTGGAAACGGATTGTGGAATTCGTTTCCCTTTTTTTTAAGGAAACGAATTGTGGAATTCGTTTCCCGTTTCCTTTTTTTATTTTAGGTGAAACGGATTGTGGAAGTCGTTTCCCACACTGCTGAAACGGAACTTGGAATCCGTTTTGGTTGTGTTTTTTGGTTTTCCAACGAAACGTAGTATGAAATCCGTTTTAGCATCTGATTTACTTCTTGAATGCGTTTAATGTTTTTTATTTAAATTCGTTTCATGTAATTAATTTGATTATGATCAGTCTTCAATTTGTGAAATTGAACTTGCACTTAGAGTTATTGTTTTTACGAGGAAAAAAAAAGGAAAGATGAGGGCGAGTCTTTTTTATTTATTAATTTGTATTTTATTTTATTATAGATATGGTTAGGACTTGAGGAAATTTATCTAGACGTGGTTCAAATGATGCACCCGAGAGTTCCAGACAGGGTGGTGCACAGAAGAGACCGACAGCTTCGACTCGTAGAAGGGGTCAGCATGAGGCTAATGTTGTTGAGGTGATATTGTTGAGAATGAGGTTTCCGACGTTCCTCAGGAGGACGAGCAGGGGATTGATAACGATGGTGGAGGATTTCCTGGTGGTCCATATGATACATCTTTATTGACCCGGTACGTGGATCATGTTGCACGCATGATATGGGATGGTCAGGTCAGTAAGAAGTTTTTATATATGTTTAATTTTTTTGTTGTTAAGTATTTTTATTCTTTTTTGTTTCTTTTGTTAGGACCGAGTTGTGAAAGTGGTCTCCCATATTAAAAAAGTGAAGAAATTAGGACGTCCTCACCCTTCTGTTGCACCTTTTGTGTTAGCTTCTGGATTATCGCCTCTGTGCGATATTTTATATGAATATATTGATCTTGGGTTAGTATTGGGTTTCGTGGAGAGATGGCATCCCGAGACTAATACTTTTCATCTACCCATTGGGGAGATGACCATCACTTTAGATGACGTATGGTCACTTCTCCATCTTCCCATCAGTGGAAACTTTTGCTCGACTAAAAATCTTGAATATGAAGATTCAGTTGAGATTTTGACGACACTTCTTGGTGTTGACCGGGCCATGGCTTGTATGGAGCTGAATCAAAGTCGGGGTGCACAGGTCCGACTTAGTTGGCTGAGAGAGTTGTATGACAACTGTTGTGAAAACGAGCTATGGGAGTTTGCTGCACGTGCATATCTTTTGCACCTTGTAGGGTGCACGATATTTGCTAACAAAAGCGCCACCTATGTTCGTACACATTATCTCGAGCTATTTAGAGAT
>Ga0214545_1007639_pt1 | contig 17897 bp, 10 predicted proteins | sample CNSS4metaG_FD_160064 | JGI IMG/M metagenome (GOLD analysis project Ga0214545, IMG submission 160064) | Root nodule microbial communities from cowpea collected in UCLA plant growth center, Los Angeles, California, USA - CNSS4 | ecosystem: Host-associated > Plants > Roots > Nodule | place: USA...
CTAAAAACCCTGTAAGTCATGGCAGAAGCAAACACATAGAAGTAAAATATCACTTCTTGAGAGACATGGTGAATAAAGGGAGAATTTCTGTAAAATACTGCAAGACAGAGTTACAATTAGCAGATGTATTCACAAAAGCTTTGAAGATTGAGAGATTTGAAGACTTAAGGAGGAGAGTTGGAATTGTATCTGTCAAACACTTGACTTAAGGAAGAGTGTTAGTTTGTTGATTGTCAGTTTGTAAACTGTTAAGTCAAGTATTCTGTTTTTTAACAGAACCCGTTATTCTTTCCACTCTGTATAAAAGGCTTGCTCCTTTCATTCAATAAAAGAACAGTCTCACAATTTTACTCTCTCTTGTGTCTGCTCTAATACCCTTATCCGATAAACTTGCTTTTATTGCTTGTGTGGTGTCATAGGATTCTGCTATTTTCGCCAGTTCCATGACGTAGACTCTTGCTTTAATTTCATCAATTATCTTCCTCCAACAATCTTATTATTGCACCAAGTTGGTGCTTGCACTGTGTACTACCTTCACAATTCCAATGCATAGAAATTTGTCACTTTCTCTTCTCATACACGTCTTAATTTCTTCTGCTTCATAATTATTAGAAAGGCTTCTCGCCAAATAATGATGATAACAACAGAAATGCTAACATGTACGAAACCTTTCTCCTCATATTGCCACAGACTGTGTTCGTAGAATCATTTTTCAAGGAAAGTTGTAAGTGATCACTCAAAACTATATTTTTTTTAGTCAATGTTCGAAGCTAATTTTTTTGTCTCAGCTTTTCTGGTGCCATAAAACTGCACTAGATTGTATAAAATCTTAAGAATTTATTTTCGGTCATCTTAAGAATTTTTCTCGCAAATTACCCTTTACTTTAGGCTTCTGCTTAGTATTATATAATAAATAATTCTAACTATATACTAATATTAATAATAATGATAATAACCATGTTAAATTTATATATTTTGTATTGGTTACTGAAATTCAAACTAATAAGTTAGATTGAATTGTTCTTGAATTAAAGCAAGTTTGAACTGTAATAAATGCTTCATATTCAAGATGAAACCAGTTTTTATTTGATTAAGTCGACCCTCATCAGGTTGTGCTGGACTCATTCCCAACACCTAAACATGATTTGGATAAAAACGTCTGTGCAGGCTGTTTTTCCAATCCAGGCTTTTTGTAACTGAATTGAAGACCAATCATTACTTTTTTTTATTGTTGATGACCTTATATCCATAGTTGAATTTCAGAACAAGATTAAAGTTTGTCTACAATGTTGACCATGCTATGGCTCACTAAGACTGAAGTGTCCTTAATTTTCTTCCTCCAAAATTTGACACACGTTTTACGGAACATATATTTAAAATTATAAGATGGTAATTCATTATCATAAATTTTACTTTAATCATTAACTACCTAGAAAATAGTTAAAAAATTATAACTCATTCAGTCTCTTTCCAAAAAAAAAAATGGAATGAAATCTTTATTCCAAACCATTTGATCCCATCTAAGTCCAATTTATTTCATTCTCTACCATCAATCAAACATATATATTAGTGCACAGGGAACGCATAATACGAAACAGTTAATTGAGTGCTAACTAAATAGATCCCAAAGACAAACTTACCATTATCAGTGCCGCCACGTCAAGTTTAAAATTAGGGGAAAAATGCAAAACTGTACAAAGAAGTTTCACTGTTGAAATTGAATATTACGTGGAGCGCTTAGAACGAAAAGATTTCATCTGCAGCCACCATATTTACAGGCATCCTAGCGCTGTGACCAGCATTAGACCCCATTCTTGCGTCCAGTATTTCCAATTGGGAGCTCACCCATTGTGGAGTGTATCTGCCTTCGATCCATAGAGCTTCCCCTGTATCTTTGTGTTTGAAATCAGGGGCTTTTGGGTTCCTCTGCAAATTTTCCAAAAATATTTGCAGATATAAGGAATAGAAAATTAACAAGGGCTTAAAAAACAACATGGAGGACGCAACTCCAAGGCCAAATTTTTTAAAACCTTTGAAACAATCACTGAATACCACAACACAACAAGATACCATAACAACCGAGTATGCAACTTCTCTAAATTCACAAATTGAATTAACGATTCACCTTTGTCATCCTATTGTCCCACCACTCTCCTGGGTTAGCAAAGAACGCCTGCCATAATTCCACCACAGAACCAGTACCACTGCTTACTTTCCTACCTGAAACAAGCAAAATATTTAGCAAAACACACAAAACCAAGCCAAGATGACATGACATTCCACAGAACACAACACTTGCCATTTCCATCAGACTCTATATCGGCCAATGGCACCTTTGAGAGATTCCTTTCAATAAAGTTCAGCTGTTGAGCAACAACCTGGTCACATCCAAAACAAAACCAAGTCAAAACTGCTTGTTCTTAAGAAGTATCACAATGTACATTAACTAAATAAGTTATGACTAGTATACAAATACCAAAATAAACTTGTTTGGCAGTATCTTGTAACTTTTATCTTCACTAGTTAATTTGAAACCTCTTTCTACCTCAAATATCTCGACATTTTCCTTTACATCAATTTCTATTTATCGACTAGTTCATTCACTAATGTTAGGACACATTTTCAATTCCATCAGCAGGTCCTAGCTTATAACTTTCAAGTTCTAAACTTACAAGTTTTAATCAGCTTATATGATTTCAACTACCTTACCAAACACACAATTTTTTCAAGATTTCATTACTCATAGTCCTTCCTGAGTATACAATATACTTAAAAAATATATATTTTAGTACGTTCAAAGTACGATTTTGATACATTTAGCCTTTATTTATCTTCTAGTAATTGTTCCTTTATTCCTATTGTCTAAACAACTAAGCACTAAACAAATTAAAAATACAACGTATTTTGGATTAAAAGAGATCAATTTTAAATATAAATACTAAAATGTAAAATTAGCAATTAAACAATTTTAAATAAGTACTTGTCTAACTTTACTTAAACCCTAGACCATAGTCAAATTGGGGTTAAGAAAAACCTTGTAGTAGGTGTTGGTTTTGCCTTCCTCGCTTTCTACGGTGTCGGTTATGAGGCGACCGGAAACGTGAACTTGGTGACCTTTCTGAAGATGCTGGGAAGCGACAAGCGCGAGGTCGTCCCAGAAAGTGAGGTTTATCAACGAAGTTTGGGTGGCGCTTTTCTTGACAGAGAGGCAGGTCCAGGCGACTACTTTGCCGGATGGGAGATGCTTGATTTCGACGGGGACGGAGACGATGCCGATGAGGTTGACGGAGTTGCAGAGCTCCTTCTGCCACGGAATCTCGGAGGGCTTAGGGTACGACGTCGTTGTCATGGAGCACTTCAAGCTCCCCAACCCTTTCCAGCGTTGCGTTCTCCACGAGGGAGAAGAAGCAACTCCGAAGTGGGGTTTCGAAAGGAGGGTTTTGGGGAAGACGAGCACGTTTCTCGAGGTTGTAGACGATGATACTGCTTGCTCTAACGCCATGTCTGTTTCTCTGAGTGCTTCCTCACTACAGTCGCAGATAGATAAGGAAACTATAAATTTGTAATCAGTTTCCGACACATCGAACTGGGATTTGGGCTTTGGCCCATTATGAAGAGCCTGGTTCTGTAAATTGTATATTGGGCTTTCTTCCTTCACCTCCGAATTTCTTTTGCACCTCCTAACTTTTTCAAAATCTTAGAAATATACTTCAACTATTTGAGCAAAGTTATGTAAATCACACCTTCAAACAAATTTTAGATGTCGATTTTTGATTAAAAATACTTTGAGATGTAAAATATATTATCAGAAATCGTCATATAGAATATATACATCACCGAAAATTGATTTTCAAAAGAAATAAATAAATAAATAAATAAATAAATAAATATATATATATATATATATTAAATTAAAGTTTACCTATTTCTAAATTTCATTTTTTTATTTTAATTTATTTTTTAACATATTATACAAAAACAAATTTATATATATACATATTAATATTTAATTTTATTTTTAAATATACATTAAAAATATTTAATAAATAAATTAAATTAAAAATACTTAAACTTTAAACTAAAAAAAATATTAATTTTATTTTAACTTTTTTTTAATTTTATTTAAAATTTACGTTTTTTTAAATTTTAAATTTTTTTTAATTATTTATTTTTTATGCTTTCATACTTAATATATATTTTAAAACTAAAATAAAATATTAATTATATTATTTGTTAATTTTAATTAAAAAATAAATTTAAAATTAAAAAAAAAACGAAATATATATTTATTATTTCTTTTTTTTAATTAAAAATTTTAATATTTTAATTTAAATTATTTTTTTATTTTATCTACGTTTTAAGTATTTTTTTTATAATTATTTTATTAATAGAATTTATATATATATATATATATATATATATATATTATTTTCTATTTTATTTAAATATTTTTAAATCTATTTAAAATTTATTAATCTCTTTATTTTTTCTTTATTTTTTTATTATATGTTTTTTATATTTTTAAATTTAAATTTACTTTAATATAATTTGTTAAAAAATTAATAAAAGTAAATATTAAATATAATTAAAAAATAAAATTTAAATTTAAAAAATAAAATATAAATTTAAAAAATAAAAACAAAATATAATATATATATATATATATATATATATATCATATATTTATTTATTTATTTTCGAAAGTTGACTTTTGCTATATTTTTTTTTTGATATCCAAAAGTTTAAATTCTTCGTTAAATATCGACATCCGAAAGTATTTTTTACTGAAAATTGATATACAGATGTAATTTGGGGTGCAATATGTGTTATTGTGATTAAATAATTAAAGAGTAGTTTTAAAATTTAAATTTTTTTTGGAAGTGTAGAAAAGAAATCATCATTATAAATTGTGTGAAACTAAATTAATATATTTTTGACCAAATTAAATATATAAAGCAAAAGAGAAAAATGTTGAACTTTTTGCCAGGAAACAGTGTGTGTGCAATTGGCTGAGAAAAGACAATTCTCTTGAAACTATTTTTATACCAATTTCCTGAGTTTTGTGTCTTTCTCATGTGTTACTTATTAATGTTATAAAATTTGATTAATTTTTTTGAATTTATTTTTCATGAAAAAGAATTCTTATTTTTTTAAAATAATTTTTTATTATTGGATAAATTTTAAATAATTTTAGAAAATAAAATACTTGTAAGTATTAAATTAAATTCTCTCAACTAGTTTAATTATATGAAAGGAGAAAAAAATAATTAAGATAATGTTATATTTTTGTGTAATTTACGATCTATATATTAAAGAAATATGAAATAAAATTTTATTAAACCTTATAAATGTTTACATAATCTCAATAACGCGAGAATCTAGATATAAAAATAATAATTAAAATTATATATTATTATCGGAATGAATATTGTGTTTTTTCTTTATTAATTTATATGTAATAAAAATTTATTAATTTATATGTAATGAAAAGTTAAAGGTTTAAGAGGTTTACCTCACACAGTTTCTGAAATTTCTTTAATTTTCATTTCTAGAAGTTAGATTCTTTCATATTTTCTTTCTCCTTCAAACAAAATTTGACTTCCTTCCTTGTTTTCTTGAAAATTCGAAGTCATAGAAGTGGTTAGTGGGAAGAGTTTTACCATATAATCCAATTTCACCTCAAGGTAAGTTTAAGTTTCTATCATTCCTATAGAATCAATCAATTTTCCTTATACATGCAGATTTTTCTTGGACTTTATAATTTCCCTCTTACTTAGATGAAACTCCATCTTGTTGTAATTCTAAAAGCATGCCTTGATCATTGATCAGGCTTTTTTTTTTGTAGCTATAGCAATATTAAGTGGTGGAACCGTGTAGAGAAGAACAGTCATAAGTGTATTCTATAAGATAAGGGAAGCTAAATTCCTTTCAATTTTAAAATCATTTTGTTGAATTTAAATATTGGGGTATGAATGTTGTAGTTGCATGTTGACTTAAATATGAAAAAGTTAATAGATTATTATGAAAAAATATTTTGGTTCAAAAGGTGAAGTTCATTGAGGCTTTTAACATTATAAATTTGTGGATTTTTTGAGAATCAGTGTGGTTTGTGAGATTTTCAGTTAAAAAATATTATTGGAAGCATGTTGGGTTGATGAGTTGTTTGAAAACATGGTTCAAGTGTTAATTCTTGAGATTTGTAAGAATAGAGAAGCGAGAATCAAATTTGTCATAGTAATGAATATGAGATATTAGGTTGCTTATTAAAATTTTGTATATGTGTAAATGTTGTAAATTGAGTATAGGAATGAAAAAATATGAAGTGGGGAGAAAGGCCTAAATTTTTAGAAAAATTGTTTTGTCTATAGTGTTGTCATTGGGTGGTAATCATGTGACATTTATATCTTGTTAAATGGCTTTATTTTCCTGTGACAAATTATATTTATGATTATATTATGTACAAATGAGGGAGGTTAAATCCTCTACAATATAATAACCAAATTGAAGAGGGTATTAACCCCCACAAAAAAAGTGGAAAAACAAAGGTTTCATCTGTAGTAAAATAGTTTGAATAAAGGAGGTTTCAAACCTCCACAAAATAATAATCAACAATAGAAGAGGTTAGAACCCTCCACAAAAAAGACCTTCGCAATATAACTCAAATACCAAGGGTCGCCCCTCCGCAAATAGGTTGTGACAACTTTAATTGCAGAGGTTTTAAAAACCCATGCAAATTAATTTGCAGGGGTTTTTAAAACTCCCGCAGATTGAAATAAAAACCTTTATTAATTATTAATTTTTTTTTTGTAGTGTGTTATGTGTTAAAAGAAAATTATATGAATAAATTTCGTACAATGATATCTTATTAATAAAAAAAAGCAAATTACAAATAGAGTATCTATTATAGAGTTCATTTTACTATTTCAACTACTTTTCTAGGATGTAAGATTACTTTTGAAAGTTTAGTGTGCTATCGTTGTCACATTAGCTATTTTTGAGGAGCAATCTAGGATGATGTCAAGTGCATTGAAGTAGATTTGTGATGTGAGACTATCCTAACTCTACTAATATCAAACTCACATAGAGGATGATAATTATGTGGTGAGAGTCGGAGTAGGCTTCATAGAGTAGACGGTATAATATGAAAGTGGGGAGCTAGTGAAGTTAAACTTGTGAATATTAGATGAGATATATGATGTTTCACTTGAGCTTTTGTTGTATAAACGAGGAGAGAAGGGTTAATATGATAGGTGTAGAGTTTGTAAGACCCGTGAAAAATTAATTAATTAATTAATAAATGCGGGTAGGGGGAACAATTATGACATTAAATGTTGATTGGTGTGACATGGAAAAGTACTAGCTTAAGTGGTTGAGAGTACTTGATTGTGTGAGAAGACTTGGGTTTAAGTCCTAGGTATGCCATTTATGTGTTGTTTGATTATTTAAATTTTAATATTATGCATGATCATGTTGTGTGATAATAAGGTTATAGAATTAAATGAATTGTCACGAAACATGAATTGATTGAATGCTTGTGTAATGAATTGGACATTGTATGGTCATGGGTTCAAACCTTGGTGGCGCTAATTTAATTCTATTTTTGCTAAAAATGGGTATGGCATGAATATGAAAAGGTGGAAAGAACTCTAGGAGTTTGGGGAAGCCAATTTAATTCTATTTTTGCTAAAAACGAGTATGGCATGAATATGAAAAGGGGTTTTGGGAAGCCAATTTAATTCTATTTTTGCTAAAAACGAGTATGGCATGAATATGAAAAGGTGGAAAGAACCCTAGCAGAAGGGGGCCAACTAGGAGAGGGGTTTTAGGAAGCCTTGTTTAGTGATCAAGGAGGGATTCTCAACATTCTGAGTTTGGGGTTGGGGTGCTTTGATATTGTTGCTTGAAAGTCCTACCAATTGTATGGGTATGGGGGACTCATGCACTGTTTACGCGGTTCACGATTCTAAACTGGATTTTTGGGACTATATTGGGTCTCTACTTTTATAAATTGCATTCTGTGAGATAAGAATTTCGTGTGGCATGTGCTGTGATTCAGAATCTGGTTGGTTGAGATTGTGTGCAAAGACATGCTATGCAATTTTATGATTAGAGTGAGGGTTTTGGGTATTAAATGGTTATAATTGATTAAATGTTGGGTTTTGGTAGTTCCATTGGATGTAAATATGTATACTGATAGGATGATTGTTGATATGGAATGCTTGGTATTGTGTCTATTGCGCTTTGGGTATGGTTTTGGTTGTTTTCGTGATTGAACAGTGGCGAAACTCTGTAAGTTTCACCCAAGCGGCTCCTTCTCACCTAGGCGAGAGTTGCAGGAGTTCATTCAGGGTTTAGGCTCGAGCAATTCGCTCAGGCAACCAAGGTTGGGGTTGAGCGAAATGCAGTCTCGCTCAGGCGAGAGTGGCTCGCCTAAGTGAGGTCGCGAGAAAACCTGGATGTTTTGAGCACGACTTCTCGCCTAGACGAGAAGTTTTAGAGTGTTGAGTGACAGATACACTCGCTTAGGCGAGAATGGCTCGCCTAAGCGAGATCGCGATGAGACTTGGTGTTCTTTTTGTTGTTGAATCCTCGTCCAGGCGAAGAGCTTTGTGTGTTGAGTGACCTAAGGTCTCGCTCAGGCGAGAAGAGCTCGCCTAAGCGAGATGGAAAGATACAACCACTGTTGTACACTCGCTCAAGAGAAGTGGGTTGGCTTAAGCGAGGCTGGTAGTTTAGCCTGGGCGAAGATCCCTGGCTTAAGTGAGAATGATGCATGATCTATGGTTATGTGAGCTGATTGAGCTGGTTCGTTTGTGGCTTCTAAATTCTAGGGATTTATGCTTGTGTTGGTGAGGGTTGGGCTTGAAGGACTAAGTCCATAGGATTCTGGGATGTGCTTGGAATGAGTCGCGAACGAGGAGTTCGTGATGGGTGGACCGCATGCGGAACGTGAACAGTTAGTTCACCGGAGGTACTCTTGTTAGGATGAATGAGCAGGAAGTTCATTTCATGCTCAACTTGGGAATACTATGAGCGAGGGAGTTCATAGTAGGAAAGGCGGGTATGCGTGTCCGGGTCCGAGCGAGGAGTTCGGATGAACGGGCGTGAGAGTCCGTGAAGCAGGACTACAAGCGGGATAGGCTTGTAGGTTGGACCACTAGCGAGGAGGGTTGTGGAAGCACATGAAATCCCAGAGTTAGAATACATGCATGAACTCACATTGGTTATGAGTGTGGGAAAAAGGGTATTTTTGAAAATAAACAAATGGATACTTATGTTTGGGCTGGGAATTTAATTTCATATTTATTTATGTTTATGTGCATAGCTCACCCTATCTATTTGTGTGTGGCAATGATTGGATAATTTATTATCCGGGAGCAGATGATGTTACAGGTGAGCCAAGAGACGCTTAGTGGCGGAGAGTGGGCTCAGTGCACGAGGGGATTTTATAACTGTTTTTGGTTTAATTTATATGTAATTTGATTACAGTTTTTATAGTTTTAGAATATTTGGATTCTTAATGTTTTAAAGTTTTGAAATTTCCCGCGTTTAGGGAAATGGTTCATTAATAAATGAGGTATTATTTATATAAATTGTTATTTTATTATTTATTTTAAGTAATATCCTACTGGGATGTTACAGAGTCCCATGCGTCTAATCAATATACTAGTCTTCCAGTGGTAAGAGTCTAGAGATTTCTCTATAGTTTCATGTTTGGACTTTAGTTAACTGACTTTCATTTAATATTTTTTGTGAAAATTATTATATCTTTCAATTAGAGATTATTTTTGTGATGATTAGCTCACTTTTGCATTTTTTGTATCTTTTGTTTCTCTTATTCTTGAGATGATCGTATATTGTGTACATATGGGAGTAAATTTAGGAGCTAATAGGGATAGTAACAACAGACTTGGAGCTAGCCACCAAAGAAGTAGTATAAGAATGGGTTAGAGAATATATTTTAGCCTTTTGAAAAATTGTATTAAGCTTTTAGTTCCTATTTTGGAGTACTAATGAGTTATGTTAACTATACTTTTAGATACACACGCATTGAGTTTTAGAACTAAATTGTAACTCGGTTTAATTATAATTATTGATGCTATTATTGAATTATAATCTTAAATATAATTACTATGAGGATGATTAGGAAAATAGGATTGTTACATTTTGGTATTAGAGCAATTCGAACTTAGGCGAACGATGGGATATGGGGTTTACACTAAAAATTGTGTGGTTGTGTTGTATGTGTATAAGGAAATGTTTGAGTATAGAAGTGTACAACATTAGTAAAACTTATTATATTAAGGGAGAAAAGATCTTGACGTAGTGATGACAATGCACACTCATGATTGAGTCAATGATAACTTTCTACCATAATTCTTCTATTTTATACTTCTAAGTTGAGAAAGTTGGGCTTATTTATCAACTTTTATATATAACATTGGAATACTAATATGGTGTGCAACATAAATTTGTATATGATTGGGGTGTTATAGTCTTATTATTATAAACATGTCAAATTATAGGATGGTTTCCAAAATGCTATAAATTTGTGTCTAATTCTTTTTCTTATGATCAAATAAGTATGTCTCATAGACCCCCTCCACCACCTTAACCAAATATCGACTTGGGTCAATTTATTAGGGCCATGGAGATGATGGCCAATGTTATGCAATAGCTGAGTATGAATTGGCTTATGCTCCTCCAGAAAATGAGACATTGAGAGGTTGCAAAGGTAGCTAGTGGAATGTTGTAGGTCCTTCAACAACTTAGAATATTGTTGGACCTTCAAGTGCTCAACCCCAAGAGCACCTAAGTTTTTTTAGTTTATGAAGCACAACCTGTAACAGTTTAATGGTAATGCACATCTTGATCAAGCAGAAGGGTGGATCCCAAGATAGAAACGCTTTTTTAAGCGACCTCATGTCCAGAAAATAAGAAGTTGAGTTATGCAGTGTATTTGTTATTTAAGGTGGTTGAATTCTGGAGGGCAAGAGCAAGGTAGGTGATAGAGGCTAAGACTAAGGAAATTTGTTGGGAAAGCTTAAAGATGCGGTTCTTTGAAAAATATTTCCCAGATAGTGCGAAGTTTGCTAAAGAAGCAAACTTTATGAGGTTGGAGCAAGATGATATGTTTGTACATGCATATGTGGCCTGATTCGAGTATCTAGCTCGTTTTTACACCCAAGCCACCTTTGAGGCTTGGAGGTGTAGAAAGTTTGAAGAAGGGCTTAGACATGATTTGAAAAAGATAATGGCACCTATGTATATTCGTGAATTCCCTGCATTATTGGAGATGGTGCAGATGATTGAAAGGCTAAAACTACACCCTAGTAGAGTTATGAAGCTACATCACAATGGGTTTTCATGTGGGTCTTCTGGTGGAAGGAATAAAGCACATCAACAGAAACCATACAGTAGGCCACAACACTCTAAGTCTGTAGCATTTTCCCTTCCATCTCAAAAATCTTCACAAGGAAGTGTAGATGTTTTCAACGCAATAGGTCGTATTTGAAGAAAGATTGTACAAGGAAGACTACATAAATGAAGTGTTTTAATTATAATAGGCTAGGACACTTAGCTAGAAATTGTTCATAGGGTGTGATTCATAGTGTTCTTGCAAGACCAATGCCACAATAACCATTTCATCCACCATCTCATCAATAACCTACTAGACATGGAGGTGACAAACCTCAGGCAGTTAGGAGAGTTTTCGCTTTATGCATGGAGGAGGCAACCATATCAGGTAACCTTATTCTGGGGGAGTGCATAGTAGCCGATAAATGTTTGAAAGTATTGTTTGATTTTGGAGCAACAAACTCCTTTATGTTAATGTTGCATGTACGCGAGTTGGAATTTTTAGTGAAAGAGTTGTAATTCAAACCATTAGTTTCTACACCAGCCTTGAGTTTAGTATATACTTCTCTAGTGTGTTCCAAGTGTCCAATCATAGTGGAGGGACACAAATTCAAGGTAAATGTGATATGTATACCTTTACGTGAGTTAGACGTCATCTTAGAAATGTATTGACTATATGCCAATAACATACTCTTAGATTGTGGCCAGAAGAAGGTGCTTTTTCCCAAGCCTGAAGAGTTGACGTAGTGTTTGCAATCAGATGTGGAAAGAGATGAAGGAAGGAGCACAATGTTATATGATCCTAACTCAATTGGATGAAGGAGACGATGAACTACTATGACAATATTTCATGGAAGATGCAAATTACCACTACGAGGTCATACCCTTTGGCTTAAAAAACGTAAGAGCTATATACCAAAGGTTGATGATGGACATAGTGGTTGGGCACCTTATCGGTAAGAATGTAGAAGTGCATGTGAAAGACATAGTCGTTAAGTCCTCGGCCCTAGCCTAATATTCACAAGACATGTATGAGGTTTTCACAACTCTAAGATCCCAAAACTTGCGGCTCAACCCCAAGAAGTGTGTGTTTGGAGTGGATTGCGACAAGTTCCTCAGATTCATGTTAACTCATAGAGGGATAAAAGCCAACCTAGAGAAGTGTCAAGCCATCATCGATATAAGGAGTCCCACGAAAGTAAAAGAGGTAGAACAATTGATTGGTAGGTTAACCACAATATAATGGTTCTTGCCAAGATTGGCCAACAAGACCAAACCCATGATCAAACTTTTGAAGAAAGAGACCAAGTTACCCTGGGATAATACGTGTCAAGAGAAATTCAAAGAATTGAAACAACTCCTAGTCTCATCCCTGATAAGTGTCAATTATTAGTTAAATTGCATATCATTTAGACACTTATCTTACACCAAATTAATGTAAAAATCATTAGAAATACCCTAATTTTACATAGTTACATAATGAGGTTATGAGAAATGATAAAAAGTGGAAATTAATATATATTGTGTTATTTTGCATGTAAAATGAAGTAAATTATAAAGTTGGTGTTGAGTCCCAAAAGTTGCAGCTCAAGCCAATAGATGAATTGAGAAAGTTAAATTTTAAGCTTGTGACTAAGTAGTGGAATTTAACGCTTAAGCCACATTTTAAGAAAATTCACTGCAAAGAAACATGAAGCTTCAGATTTGAAGCTGAGCACCAAAAGGAAACTTCCATGGCAGGGAAACCTCCATTACTGACCTTCAAAAGATGGATGCCCAAGTTTGGGAAGAAACTCGTTTTGGAAGGAAACCTCCATGGCTAAACTTCAAAGATGGAAGCTAGAGCAGCACCTTAAAATCTATAAATACAGGCATGACCTTGGTTTTATTCATGTTGATTTTGTATACTATTCTTGAGAGATACTCTTAGACTAGCTTAATTCTTAATGTATAGTAGTATATAACTATGGAAGGAAGGTGGTACTCCAAGTTCATTTTGTATTCATCATCATGAGCAGCTAATTCCTCTATAGTTGGGATTAAATGTAACTTCTAAACTTTTTCTCTATATTGCACTTGATTATATATATATATATATATATATATATATATATATATATATATATATATATATATATTGTTTTTTTATTTTACATGTGGATTACTTGATTTGTATTTCACTTTGTGGTGATTTAGCCAATCATCACACCTCATCAACACTAAATGCAGAGACATCTGATCTAGTGTTTATATCCAATCAAGTCTCCTGACCCTTGGCATATACCAGACATGGATATGCAGGAACAATTGGTTTAAAGAGTCTTGTTCTCAAAGCAAAGGTTCCTCCACCTAGATTGAAAAATCATGTGTCTGACACCCTTAGGTTCACTCTTACAAACATATGGTTTGATCTACAAGTTAAGCGTACTTCTATGAACACTAGAAATAAAGAACATAATATATAGATAATTAAGGGTAATACAATGAAGTTAAGAGACTAAGTTCAACTCTCTCATATATTTACTTTAGTTTATCTTTAACAAAATCAAAACCCAAAATATTGTCACTGTTTCATTGCCAAACTTTGAGTTAAATTATAGACTATTGATCTAGTTACCAAATCCATGTGGATACGACCTTGTTGCACTACAACAAACCCAATGTACTTGTTCGGAAAGTTGGACCCTCATTTGGGCCATCAACATCCCACAATCTTATGCAAACCTGACACCACAAAGTCGTTGTTGGTATACATAATGGCCATTGAAGATGCAATCAGCGTGTCCCTAATCCAAGAAACAAATGATGCGTAAAGGCCAGTCTATTTCATTAGTCAAACCTTGCCGGATGTGGAGACAAGGTATCAAATGGTTGAGAAAGTAACACTATCTTTAGTAAATACAACGAGACGGTTGCGACCCTACTTCCATAGCTACCCTATCTTTGTCAAAACTGATTACTCAATACAAAAAATTCTACAAAAGTCAAACCTATCAGGGCGCATGTCGTCCTGGTCAGTAGAGCTACTGGAACATACCTGTAGGAAGGCGATGGACTACTCGTCCTTGTCCCAAACAAGGGGCTAGTCGTCCTCGTCCTAGACAATAGACTACTCGTCCTAGTCCTCTTTAGAACACCAGATCCGAGGAAGGTTACTAAAGACTACCCACCCAAAGGAACCATCCAGTACATGTTCAAGTACAGGTCAGCCCGATTAGATGACATGTACTCGGACTTGCTAGCCAAACAAGTCAGTTTAATCATCTCAAAGGAAAATAACCTCAAATTACACAACTTAATATAGTTAGCATGTAATTAGGCTTACCAAATCAAGGCCTAACCAGGTAAGGCCCATAAACCCTATTATAAAAGCACATTTTACGAAACATATGCTTATGTTATTATTCTGACATCAGAGCCCAATATCTTAGACTGACTTTGCAGGCACACTCCCCTTCTTACACTCGAAAGTTGAGGACAAAATATCGTTAAAGTAAATAGCCCAAAGAATCAGTTATGAGACTTTGCACCATATATTATGATATATATGTAAGAACAATATTTAAATGCATTATGCATTGGTTATGAATTTAAAAATATTTTAAAGTAATTTATACTTACTTTAAATTTAAACACAGAACATATCAAAACACTAAGATGAAAATTAAATATAATAAAATATGTCACGTGTAGAAATATATTAATATATAAATATAAATGATTATGAAAACATTATAAGTATTATATATATATATATATATATATATATATTATATAAATAAAAATTATATTTTTATTCATTTTTATTTTAAACAACCCTTAATTAATATCCAGTTTCTTAATTAGGTTATACCAGATGTAAGAAAATATTTATATTTGTTGCTGAAATTTTTATATTTATTTAATTAAATTTCATCGACCAGAATTTTTACTTATTATTATTTTATAAATTTTATCATCTAAATTTGTTATAAAACCTTCGTAAATTATACATATATTTTAAGTTCCTAAAAGATTACGTCCCGTGCAAACATTCCTTTAAAAAATAAGATCAAGATAAATAATTAATAATAAAATAATGTTGCTTTGAATTCCTTTTGAATTTTGAATACCATCGTTTTAAAAATATAACGGATTATATAAAATTTAATTATTTATTTTATTCTTATATTTATTTTATCTTATATATTTTTTTATTTAAAAATTTGATTTTGAATTTTCAAAAGTAAAAAAAAAAGTATACTACCTAAATCCAATCTAAATTCATTTTCGAATCCAAATCTAATTATATGGGTTGAGATTTAAATTTTTAAAATTCAAAAAATTATTCGGTCCAAATCTATTGGATTTAAAATCCAAAATTATAAATTTAGATTTAAGATAAATCTATTTAAATGAATTTAGAAAAACATAAATTTAAATTATTATTGATTGGATTTTAAAATTTAAAATTTAGATTTTTTATCGATTCTTAATTATCTTTCTATTAATTTATTTATTATTATAAATAAACATAAGAGACCAAATTGAATTTAAAACATTGACTTTGACACGTGGCACGCTACTGGGTTGACACGTGGACATTTAAAAAAATTTTAAATTTTTAATTTTTTTTTAAAAATTAAAAAAAAAATTCAAAAAACCACGGAGTGACACGTGGCACACTCCTAGGTTGACACGTGTATATTTAAAAAAAATTTACAAATTTTAAAAAAAATTAAAAGAAATTAAAAATAATAAAAAAATAATAAAAAAATTGAAAAAAACCACGAAGTGACACGTGGCCGTCACTGTTCATGACTGTTAATGATTTAAACGGTGTTAGCAAAAAAGGACTCAATTGAACAAAATTGACGAAAATTGGGACGTATTTGAACACAACCAAAATTAGGACTTGTTTGAAAAAATTTGACGAAAATTGGGACAAAAAGGTATTTTAACCATAATATAATTCAATACTTATTCAAACTAATTGGTTGTGTGAGGATCTTTCAGGTATATAAAAAAACATTATCTTTTTTTTTATTCGGTTTAAACTTTCAAAGTTTAAGGTGTGATTTTATTGTCACGTTCTTCTCAATAAAATATAAATTTAATAGTAATTTTTACATATATTTTAGAAAAAAATTCCTTCATTCCAAAGACAGTAAGATAATATATATATATATATATATATATATATATATATATATATATATATATATATATATATATATGAGTGGAGCTTTGTAGGAGTGGGGTGTCATAGGCCCAAAATTTGAATTTTTTTATATTATATGTATTTATATTCTTAATTTTTAAATTTTTGTAGAGTATATACCGTATATATATTAGAAATTGATGGAAATTAAATTTTTTTATTTATTTTTTTATAAAGCATAATACTTAATGTTAATAAATAATAAAATATAAAATCAAAAATAAAGAATAAAATTATTTATTAAAATATGTTTTATTTACTTCTTCATTCTTTATTGTCTTTTTTAGTTTTCTACAAATTTTACTCATCTTTTACTCTCACTTGTTATATTTTCATTTCTTAAAGAAGAAAATAAACTAGACACACACTCATTATTTTTTTCTCTCATTTATTATTTGTTCCATTTCATTTATGAAGAAAAAAAAAAGGTAAATTTATCGTCTAACTTGATACTGAAATATTTGTTTAATAGTTAACATTATTTTTCATCTCATGAAACTTTTGTATATCATTTTTTGTGAATATAGAAGAACAAATAATATACTATGTATTTTTTCATAGCCGATTTTTAATTGTGACTTAATTATCATAGATTTTTCTTTTAACTCTCAATTTCTTTTAGTAGATTATGATAAATTATGTTCTGATCTTAAACTTAAAAAAAAGTATATTGATGAAAATCTATCCATAAAGAAATAATATATTATGTGATTTTTCATAGCCGTTTTCTAATTGTGACTTGATTATCATATATTCATTTTTTAACTCTCATTTCTTTAATAAATTATGATAAATTATTTTCTAATCTTAAGCTAAAAAAAAATAGGTATATTGATGCAAATTAAACGAATAGATTCAATTTTTCAAAAGTGATAAAAGAAAAGTCATCCACGAAGCAAATCATTTATTATTAGGTTGATGAAAATAACATGTGAAGTCCCGCATCGCCTAGGAGGGTGTTAGTGACTATATAATGGACTCTAAGTCCATGATGGACGCTTCAAACTTGTATTTGACTCTTTTTATTTCTTATATGTGGATGTACTCGGGACCAAAGGGCATCAGTGTGTTTCCTTATGTTTATTTTATTTCTCTAATAATAAACTGATGCTCGGAGGTTGTTCATGTAATTTCTTTTATAGTTAATGTATTTTTTTTATCAATGAACTAAATAATGTACTAGTTTTTTTTAATAGTGACACTAATTAAATATATAAATTTTGAGTTTAATATTTTGATTCCTCCAACATTATTGTTGGTCAAGATCTACCAAAATAAATAAATATATATATATATATATATATATATATATATATATATATATATATATATATATATA
>Ga0214545_1007641_pt1 | contig 17897 bp, 10 predicted proteins | sample CNSS4metaG_FD_160064 | JGI IMG/M metagenome (GOLD analysis project Ga0214545, IMG submission 160064) | Root nodule microbial communities from cowpea collected in UCLA plant growth center, Los Angeles, California, USA - CNSS4 | ecosystem: Host-associated > Plants > Roots > Nodule | place: USA...
ACAAGCAAAATTCCCCCCCCCCCCCCCCCCCCACCCTTCTCGGCATTTCAACTATTTCAATACTTACACAAGTATCCTTTTCTAAGTTACGTAGTGGCTCAATACGAGTATTCTTTCTACTCCTTACCACTTCTAGCTTATATCATTAAAGTATTTTTTTTTATAAACCACTTTTAACTTAAGCAAGTATTCTTTGAACAACAACTACTCTTGAGTATAAGAAAATACTAGTTCGCTTAGCTAAACTAAGAGGGAAGGTGAATTGGTTTTGAAACTTTTTCCCAAAAAAATCCCTTTCTTTAAAGTTCCTTTTAAAACACTTTCAGTTTAAAAAATGAATTAATTACTTTTGAGAATCATGCATGATTAATAAAAGTTGATAATTATACAATTAAAATTTTTAAGCAAGACTAGGAAAAACACAATAGGATTTATATTGGTTAAATCACCACTGAACTTATTCAGCCATAAGTTTTCAACCTTACATAAATTGGTTCCACTATCAAATGAAGTTTGTATAAATAACCTACACCTACAAACTCAACATTAATATTCAACTCTCGAATACACTCAAGAGGATGTCAAACTCCAAAAGGATATCAACTTTTGTCAACTCTTCATCACAAAGAGAATATATGCTTATCAACTCTTTACCAAACTCAAGCATCTCAGCATTATCAGTTCTTTATCATTATTGGGTATTAGGCTCCCTTCGTATGTGGAGAAAAGGTCCAAAACTTGAGAAACCCATGTCTCACTTAACCTAGTGGAGAGAGGACCGAAAAATAATAGAGACATAGAAAAGGAAGAGTCAAAATTCACTTAGAACCCTAGCACATTGAGAGAGAGGAAGATACAAAAGTTGTTCATATTTTTCACTAAGCTACCACTGTAAAATCAATAATGCGGATTCTTTCACCATTGGATCGTGCTGAAAATTTTATAACAAGTTCAAAACACATTGTTCTTCATTATGACTGGTTGATTGTCGATACAAGGACTGAGTTGGGAGAAATTGATTTTGCACTACAATAGTGTTTTTTAGGGTTTTCTTATGTTTGTGCTTATCTATTTGTAAGCTTTTTTGCTTTGTTGTTTGGTTGGGCGATACGATCCTTACCGGAAAGATAACGATCTTTTTTGACTTTGGAGTTCTTTTGTAAACAAACAATTAAAATAAGAATAAAGAACGATATTCATGTCTCATGTCCTTTTAATGCTAAAAGTTTTTCCTCAAGTTCTTATTGTATATATTCAAGAGATAGTCCTCTATCATTGGATCTTAGCACTAATTTGTGCAATTGATTAAGACTCATTTGTACTCTTGTTGATCATAGTGAAGTTATTTCTTTGATCTGGACGACTTGTGGTTTTTACCCTTACTTTGAGGGGTTTTGCACCTTAAAAATCTTGGTGTTTTTAGTTGTGGTGATTTATTATTGTTGTTCTTTGATAGTTGCTCCTCATTGATTCTTGCAAGTTAAGTTAGGAGAAATTGTATCTGTTGAATTCTCTAATAAATTGGTTGTGTTGTTGTTTTCCCCATCAATCATTAAAGATGTTATATGCCTTATCAACTTTTGCAACAATAACAAGTAAACAAACACTAGAAACTTTGATATTTATCCTCTATTTATATAGTTCAAAAGACATTGATTTAAAACTAATTTTGATGCATTTAATCAATTGAATCAAGTTGTTATCCTAATTGAATTTGAAAAAATGCGTTACAATGTATCTCCAAAATAATCAATTATGACATGTGCTAATCGTTTAAACATGTTATTAATTAATTGCAAAACTACATTTAACCGATTGTAAAAGATCTTAATTATTATAATAGCGAGGACAGTGAAAATGTTCTTTGGTTTAATTAGTTATGAAAACATATAATTTATTATTTTGTTTTGAATGTCTCATGAACAACTTATGGATTGTACAACTGCTTAACGAACTACTTACTCATTAGAGCTTTTTATTCCTTGAAAAACATTTTTTCTTAAGCTATAATTAGATACTAATGTATGAATGATAAAATATTATTTTACACATTAATATATAAGTTGTAGTTAATCTTAATTTCTAATTTGATCTCAAATTGGAGAAAACAAAATTTGATCATTTTAAAAAATAGAGGAATTAAATTGAATCAAAATTTCAAACTGAAAGACTACATTGAAAACCACTAATGATATACTAACATGTGGCACGACCATGACTTTAACACATGACATTTTTTTAAATTACAAAATTTTAAAAAAATTAAAAATTTCATCAAGTGATAACACAACTATGATATGACATGTGACACAATCATGACATGACACGTGACACGACCATAACTTGACATGACCATGACATGACATGTGATATGAACAACACATGGCACGAACATGACATGACATGTGATATGAACAACACATGGCACGAACATGACATGACACATGACATATGTTTTTTTCTAAAAAAAATTCATAAAAATGATACATAAGTATAAGAACACGACATTAATGTCAACTTAACGATAAGGATCAAATTGAAACATCTTAAAAAATTGGAGGACCAAATTAAACCAACAAATAATAAGAAAACCAAAATAAATCAAACCAACAAATTAGATGACTACTAAATCACTAATTAAGCAAAATACTTTTTTGGAACATATTATGTAAGTGAAGGAACAAAACATATAACTTCTATAACTTCTAATAAAGTTATTGATTGAAAGTAAAATTGTGGTTTTTAATAAATTTTAATTGATAAAAAGTGTAATAGATAATGTTTTCTATAAAAAATAACTTTCGACTTCCTCCTTTTTTACATGCTACACTTGGTATTTATAGACAATCTATAACTAAGTGAATATCATATTTCAAATGCATGCTCGTCTTGAGGTAACATCGGAAAACTAAAATTTTCAATCACGAGTTACATCTCAACTTCTTCAAGCCTAGTGAAATCGAATCAAATCGGCTTCTCTATTCCTTTTACTAAATTATACTAAAACGTACAATACCTAAGAAAGGGAACTGATAAGCAAGCTTGATAATTTGCTGCTAAGCATATTTTCAAAATGGAATAAAAAAATACCTGAAATGTACACACTAAGAATAGAGGGAATTTGTCACACGAAATTCTAGAATGAATACTCGAGGGAATTCCTATGAGTACCATTTATGTGCTTTGTGTACGAGGAGGAGGGAAGTTGTCACATGAAATTTCTAATGTCATGTATATGTCACTAGCTTCACCAGCACATCTCCAAGATGTTTAGATCACACGTTTTATCTTTGACATATTACGATATATGTCTTCCAAATTAGAGCTATGCCTTTTAACAGGAAATGGTGCTTGCATCATTGAGACTGAATCTTTGTCAAAACTTGGCCTGTGCCATAATTGGATTGTCAACATCAATTCTTTGCTCAATTCTGGAAAACTTCTTGCGGAATTGAAACAGGGACGCACTTCTTGGCCACATATTTGTACTGCCACATAAATCAAGTAAGCAACCTAACTAAAAGGGAAAAACACGGCACAACAATTGTTTGAGCTTTGGCAAATTACCTTGTGCTGACTGTATTTCTCTCGGATGGCATGTAAATTAGAAGTATCGGTACTGCAACAAAGGCGATGGAGATCATTCACACAAGCACACAAATCAGAAGGCCGGTATTGTGTGTAATGCTGCAATATGGAATTCTGTTGCAAAATACAGAAATAGTAAGCCATCAAATTATACAAAACTTTCCCTCAATGGCGGTTGTGACGAGAAGCATACCCATGGTTTCTTTGAAGGGAAAAGTATAAATCTGCCAAGGAAAGTTGCTGAAGCAGCTATCAGTGATGGAGGATAACACAGCATGCTGTACTCCAAGAGAGACAATTCGGCAATAAAGTTGGTTAGGCACTCCAGTTGAAGTGAAGGTAGCTGAGAAAGTGGACGGGTAAGAAATCACCAAAATGTCAATATTTTAGAAAAGGAATCTACAACATTGAACAATAGTATTCTTTAATGCGTATTTAGAGCGCGAAAGATACCTCTTTGACATCATGAGCTGCTGCACGAACAAATCGTCTGAAATTATATTACATAAGAGAAAGAGTGAATGTTAGAACAGAGCAACTTAAAAGATTTTCCTAATCTTATTCATCAATTACAGTCGTTGGTAAGTACGTATTACCTTAAGAAACATTTAACTGTTGGGGCTGTCATTTCGAACTTAAGATAATTCAAAACAGCAGATTCCATTCGTAAAAGCTGCATTTAAATGAGTTTCGCAGAGATCTTCTCACTTCAAGTCATAGGAAAAAGGAACTTAAAACAGTAAAATTTAACCAACAAATTCAATGCATACCTCTTCTTTGATGTACGTATTATCAGTTATATAACAAAATTCCTCTACCTGTGGTGCACAAATCTCCTCGTATTTACTGTCAAACAGAACCAAAACTCAAATTATTGTTCTATATGTTAATTCTAGCATTCAGGGCCATAAAAAGGTATAAAATGCATCTATTTAGAAAACATGAAAAGGATATATTATGCTCCCTTACGAGGCAATCATCATGCAGGAAACACCAAGTAATTGTAATCTTTTTCTATTCATGGCATTCCCTGAAAGATACCGATCTACGTAGTTCACCGTCAAATACAATGTATCAGGTACAAGGCGATACTCCTCAGCCACCTGCAGTTGAAAAGTTGAAGTTTAGCATAATAAAAGGGGTTTCAGAACGAGATCTAACTTGAGCATAGACTTCTCAAAGAATAAATTAGCCCAAACTCCTTTTGTTTGCACCGTAACCACATCGATATTTTCTCTCTCTCTACAAATCACAGATTTCAAGACCCAAGACGTTTATGAACAAAAAAATACCTCAACAAGCCAGTCAATCAATATTGCACGCATGCTAACATTTATGTCATTCTGAATTCTCTCCATGAAGTCTGTGGAAGGCCTTTTATTTTCCTATGTTTCCAGAAATTGGAAAACATCCGAGATCAGAATACTATATAAATTATCATTATGAATTGATAGCAAACATTTGGCCAGCTAGTGGAGATGAAAGCAATAAGTCATTATATTCCATGTAGGAAATAAGAAACACAAGTCATTATTTTAACAGTGAAAAAACGAAGTGTTACCTCAGATTCACGTAGGTGCTTGTAGATATCACAAGCATAGGTTGCACAAAGCTGCGGATCCGAGCAAATGTTATCAATATTGACAACCTTGTCCTCTCTTTTCAAATCAACAACTATTTCCCCACTATATATGTTACCTGCAAACAAATGAAAATACCTTAGACTGAAAAAATGAAATACTATACTTCACTTCAAATAAGAAAAAAAAAAACGATCGTAATCAAAATTTTGATTGACCATGCAATTAAACATAAATGTGACTTAAAGTAAAGCAAAATTGCAGTAGTGCACAACCTTCTGGCTTGGTGGTACCACAAATGCTCAAATTGCTTGTCTTTCTCTGAATTGAATCAACAGCTGAGACATCCCTGTTGTCCAGATATTCAACTTCATCAGGACTCTTGATAGAATAAGAAGACAACGTTTCATCCATAGAAACGGACCTGACATCTGATTTAGCAGGAGAAACATCAAAGCTGCTCCTAACCGGCATAGAGACTCTGGCAACTGCAGGAGCAGCATCCTTCCTTTGTGGTAAGGAATTAGCCTTTGGAATGATAGTTGTGGCTGAGTTAATAGTCTTTAACTCACGTGATTTGTTACCACAAGCTGTTGATCTTGTGATGCTACTGCTTCTTGCGGGATCTTCTTTCTTGGTCTTGGCAGTTTTAATTGAACTTGACACCTTGCATTAAAAATCAAGCTAAGTCATGGATAAAACAAAACCTTAGCAACCAACTAACATACCCAAGCACTAAAGTTAAGCAGGTTTTTGTGATATCAATTGAACGGTATTCAATAAAAAAACAACGAACTTTTTGAATCATTAACGACTTAAGCATGTATTCCAAAAGTTTTCAACCTATTTAGCACAGAGGAAAGGAAAAAACAACAGAGAAAAATTTTAAACTGTTTTCTTCTTTTTACTATGAAGAAGATATTGAGGTTAGAATCCAAATTCCAGAACCTCCGACCTATTATATCAAAACCTCTCACCTGATTCACTTTAGAAAATTTTCAAATTTAAGAAAAAAAAATTGTTTTTCTTCAAATCTTTGCTTATAAAAATGAACTTTTCAGTCTCTTTACTTTTCATATACTCCTCAAATAAAATAATGCATTCTTATCGGTGGTTATCACCTCTTTATGTTCTTTCGACAATAGAAAACACTTTTAAATTTTTCAGAAAAGGTCGCCCTGGCCACAAATAACAAAACTCCAGCTGAAAAATCACACCGATTATAGAATTCTCATCACCAAAATCTCTAAAACTAAACTACAAATCTTCTTTTGGTCACACTGACAGAGACAATACAAATTCAAACACAAAAAGGATTTAAAAACCTCGTGTACCACAGCGCAACTTCACATTCGTGAAACATTTCCACAACAATAACATTATCCTTCAATAATCCAATTTACAATGCATGATACAACGTACTCCGATTCCAGAATCAAATTATTCAATATAAAACGAAAATGTTTTAACAAATCCTAATAATGTTACACGATCTCAGCGATGCCTTTCTGCAGATAAATCAATCAAAAAGTTAAACAGTAAAACGATCATTACCGAAGATGAGGAAGGCGCATTCCTCTGGTTTGTGATGTTGGCGAGCGGCGCTCTCTTCGCAGCCTTCCCCGACGGCACGACGGAGGAATGTCGTTTGGCCAGAGACGACGCCGTTGAGGAAGAAAACGACGAGCGACGATTCTGCGTCGACATTTCGTGTGCGCACGTGTTCGGAGAGAAACGATTTTTCATTTATAATGAACAAAACGGATCTTCGTTTTGTTGTTGTTGGCGCAGAATGCAGAGTAGGGAAACAGTGAAAGTTGGAAACTGGATAATTTGCTTTATTGTCGTAATTGTGAGAGGGTAGATGGGTTGGTTCAAAATCAGAACAAATCTGAACCGTTTATTGGGCTAGGTATTCGTTAGGAGCGGGTTCGGTCCCACGGATTTCAACGATTTCAAATTTCGTTATCACAGGTGGCAAACCTTTTCAAATTGCAAATTTCTCAGATACCACGTAAATCAAATATTTCTTTATTATTCAAATTTTATTTAGTTTCATGAAAACATATACACATTTTAGACTCAGTTTAATCTTGTTTTCTCCATTTTTAATGCAAGATTAGCGTGTATGATGAGTTTGCCTGCTTATAAAATACAAAATTCATTCAATTATTAACCATTCATTTGGGGTTTAATTTATTTATTATATGTTGTTTATGTGCTTTTAGTCATTGTAAAAATGTATGTCTTTACTTCTTGCAATTTTTCCAAATTTTACTTTTAATTTCCAAATGAAAAATTTATCAATGTTATTTTCTAATAAAAAAATAGTTGACATATATCACTTTTACTGTTAAATAAATTATCAATTTGTTTTACAAGTTAATCTTGTATGGTGTTAGTTGACATATATCACATTAATTGTTTCGGATGAATTTTCTAATAAAAAAATAGTTGACATATATAACATTAATTGTTTCGGATGAATTTTTGCTTTTTAGTACATTGTTTTTTAAAGAAGTACTTTTAATGCGTTAATATTTTTTTGGTAAATAATAAGTATTGGTATGTTGCGATTTTAGTATAATAAAAAAATAAAGTCTTATATTAAAAATTTAAATTTTATTAATTTTATTTAAATTTTATAATAATGAGTCTAATTAAATATACGTGTAATTTGTATTAATTGTCCCATCTGTTTATTAAAGAAAAATAGTTAATTTTAATACAAAGATAACTTTTTATTTATTTATTTATTTCGTTTTGTAAATTTAAAATCTTTTATGTACTTTTTTTAAGATTAATTGAATATTAACATTAATTGGTTCTCTAATAAAAATATATAATATTAATGTAATTCTAACAAAATTAATAAAATTAAAAAACTCAAACAAAATTAATTTAAAATTATATATTTTCTTATTATATTAAAAATGAAAATACGTGATTTCAGTACTTTCTTTAATAAACCAATTATTTTTTCTCACCTTTTTTTTTGGCATTTATATATTTTTGTAAAATTAATTGATTAATAGTTTTTTGTTCGGTCTTAGTTTTTACATCATTGTTTTTCGTTTGTGTTATATAATATCAACATTGATTACTAATGTGGCACAATCTCTTCATTATCCACTTTTTATGTAGTGAATTAAATGGAGTCATCTAATAAAATATTATTAGTTTGAGATATTTTATGGCTTCTTGATATTAACTTTTTTTTCTTGGCAATGTAATATTGTAAAACAAGACACCGAAATTTTGAAAAAGGAAACACGGAATAATACGTAGTATAGAGAAATAAAAAATCCACAAACATAAATTATTAACCTACTTAAAAGGTATCACGAAACTATCGTGGCAAAATAAATTATAGAACCTTAACCAATATTTATCACATGGAAACAACTTGCTCCTCACGTCATCGTGTAACAATGATAATTAACAGGAGAGACTGACATTAATGACAAACACAACTGAACAACTAAGCCTGATTAAAAAAAAATTGAGACAAAAAATAGGGTCTAAAAACTATTTCTTATAGATGAAAGGCTAAAAGCATAACTTACCAAAAAATTATTTATGAAATTATTTAGACAAATTAATGGCGTGATCAATCACGTAATGGTGTAATGATGGGACTGACTAAAAATTTATTTAACTCAACTTATTTCAAAAGAAAACCTAACATGGGACTGATTTAATGATGTAACGTATTATTGTTGTTTTTATGTTGAGTTTATGATTCATGCTTTACGTTAATTATTTCTAGTTATATGTATATCATTAAAATGTTTTAAAAATATTTTCGTTCTTTTAAATATTATCTTAATAAGAACATATATTAATACATTTTAGTACCATTTGTTCTATATTATATTTAATTTTAAAAATTAACATACATATTTACAAATAGAATAATGATATCACTATAATAGCGTTACATTCTTCTTGGTCGAAAAAAATAGAGACACTACTAGAATTGGCCTGATCGACCCCAATTGGACACAAAATAAAATATAAAAGATAGAGTAGGTCAAATTAAAGAATAAATAAAAAATAATATTAAATATTACATGGACAAAGTTGACATCACGAAATATATTTTTATCAACATAAACGTGAGTCAGGTTAATATTGTGTAGAGAAAGTAAATAAAAAATAAAAATATTAACAAAAAATGGGTCAAGTTCACTTTAAGATGGATGCAAATTAACCAATAAATAAAATAATAATATTAAACATTGTCCGGACCAGGTTAAAGCTAAAAACAATTTTTTTTTATATAAGTATCGGTCTAGCTAATGCCAAGTAAAAGAAATAAATAAAAAATAAAAATATTAATGAAAGAGCGACTCTAACCTATTATAAGATGAAGGCAAATTTAAAAATAATAATATTAAACAATGTGACGTTAAATGAGTTATATTTATAAATTAAAAATAGAAACATTAATGAAACACATCAAGTTACTCTAAATTGAAAGCAAACTAAATAATAAACAAATATAAAAATATTAAACTTTGTGTGGGTTAGACCAACACTAAAAAATAATTATTTATTAATATAAATGTCGATCTAGATGATGCTAAAAGAAATAAATAAATAAAAAATTAATAATAGAAGGGTTAAACTCGCTCTAAAACAGACACAAATTTAAAAATAGGTTTAATTAGTCGGATGATACCCATTTTCATTTAAATGTGTCAGTTTTTGTTTTTAAAAATGTGTCAATTAAGTCCCAACATTTGAAAAGGTAATTAGGTTTTTTTTTTACAAAAAATTATTAATATAGTTAAGAGTATTAATATTTAAAATGACTTACAAAATTAAGTATTCATATTTATATTAAAATTAATAGTAAAAGTCATGAATTAAGTTAAAAGTTTTAGTAATTTTTAGTAGAAAGGGACCTGATTAAAACATTTTTTCAAAAGTTGAAACTAGATTGACACATTTTAAAAAGTGGGTACCAAAGTGACACATTTAAACAAAAATGAGTATTATCCTACCAATTAAACCTTAAAAATAATAATATTAAACATTGTGTGGGCTAAAGTTATGCTAAACTAGTTGTATCTATGAATTAAAAAATAAATGAGGGATGCATTTACTTGATATTGCACACATTTTGTTTTCCCGATTCCCACGTGAAATATTTCCTTCTCTTTTTTTCCCACTTTTCAGGAACTCATTTTGAATTTCCCACTCAAGCTCATTTCACTTTCTCCCTCAAGCTTATCTCACTTTCCACCTTCCTCGAGCTCATTTCACTTAGAAAAGTGCTAGAGAAAATACGGGTGAAACCCTTTTCCCTTCTTCTCAGTTTCAGTTTTAGGTGAGGCACCTCATTTTCCAATTCAATTGAGGCCTAGATAAAGTGTTCCAAATAGATTTTGAAGATTGTGGCTTTGTTAGACATTGAAAGGTGTAGGAGTTGCAAACTAGACTATTTTGATTTTTCAATCTCGTACCTTATTTGTCTTGGGTTGGAAAACCAAGTTGCTCTTCCTGTGCAGAATCGAGAAATTAAACCTTTTCTGTTTTTGCAAACAATCTCTAATTGGGGATATTTATTTTTAAAAAAATGGCTGGCGAAGGTTAGGTCATCTCTAATTGAAATATTTATTTAAAGAAGAAAAAAGTTAGTGAGAATTGAGTGTGAGCTACACGAACACTATTGCCAATTGTTTGAAAAAAAATTGAACTTTTAAATATTTTTTTAAAATTAAAATAATTATTTTATCAATTTTACATTTTAAGTCATCATGTCTTTAAATTTAACTGATTTTATTTAATTTAACCATTTTTAAACTTAATCATTTTTTAATTATTAAACTCTATGAAATAAATAAAAACTATTTAAAATAGAATTTCATAAATTATTTTAATTTCATAGTTATAATAATAATAACAACAACACATGCGCTTTAACACATTTGTTTTCACTAGTTAATATAGAAATTGTTTTATCATCGATATAATTTATGTTACTCAAGTTGATTTCCCAAACCCTTGCAAAATTATTAGCCATCCTAGGTAGAGGTTGGGCTAGGATATGAAACTATAGTCCAAGTGAGTAAGATTATATAGGAAAAACATTCTAATTATGAGTAGGGAAGAAATAATCTTATAGATTGTACTTAACCTAACTTGAGAGAGAGGAAACTTGATTTCTACGTAGGGGAACCTTGAAAGAACAATTTGAGGTTTAAATTTCTCCTTAGATGAAAGTCACTTGTGTGCATAAACGTAGTCTTGAATCTGGTTAACAGTTGCAAGTCATGCAATGACCAGTTCTCAAGATCATTATCTATAAAAGTGGCTAGCCTTAGGTTTGAAGATCCTACAAGGGGCATGAGCAAGCTCTGAGGGCTCATGAGCAAGCTCTGAGTGCTCATGAGCAAGTGATAACGTTGTCGTTAAGCGATCAAATTACCACTACTTAACTTTAGCAACTTCAGTATTGCCAAGTTAGTAGTGAACAAACTAGTTAGGGTTAAGATAACCCTCAGTCGTCTCTCAATGAATACGAAATTGATTTCAAATATTTGAGTTTTATAAAAATCTATCCAAAATGCAATTAAAACTAGAAACTATAAAAATATGATGGGGTTTTGATATGCAAAGAATAAATGACACAAATAAGAGATTGTAAACACAGAAATAGTAAATAGTTCAATTCCACTGCTTTTTCAAAATAGGATTCTTCATCGGTTATCTAGAGATTATTGTTAAATTAATTATTGTTGTTGATTTACAAATCAATCAATGTAAAGTCTCAATTCATTTGTTGGCATTCTCACTTTTAATCAAAGTACAATCTCAATTAAAAGTGAGAAGTTTTAGATTATCCATAGTAAATTCAACCAAAGTACAATCTCAATTAAATTTTACTATACCTAATCATGTTTATTCATTTGTTTCCTCACCAAATAGAAAACTTAATTAATCAAAGTAAAGTCTTGACTAATTTTAGTTAAAATGATTACCTTTAATCAAAGTAAAGTCTCAATTATTGGAAAAAACTTATTTAATCACATGAAAGTTTCTAAATAAAATCAAAGTAAAGTCTCAATTGAATTTAAAATCTCTTTCACTCATATGATTAGCATGTGTGTAGATTTAAAATCATTATTTTCTATTCAATTAAGAAGCAAAGGACATAGATAAACAAAAACCATAACAATAATCAAAATAACAAATACATAAATTCATCTAACCTCAGAATTCAATTAAGAAATTATAGTGGAATCAACACTAAAAGCTTAGCCCTCCATGGCTTGGATGGAATACATGATAATATGATGAAGGAAAGAAAATAAAAATAAAGGAAGAATGAGAGATGTGGTGGATGACGGTATTTTCCAAAACCAGAGAGTTGTTAAGTGTCTTCTTCTGCCCCCTTAGGCCTCTCTTTATAGACTTCAATTGGACTTGGACTTTATTTGTTCGGTTGCTAAAATCTTTTATCTTTATTTAATTAATTAGCAACTTAATTTTTGTCCAATTTCCAATTTTGCCCATTTTGTTTAACCATTTTTACAATATTGACCAGAATTTGATCAGAGTTGATTGCTGCTTTGACCAATTGACCTGTTGACCAGTTTGACTGTGCAATAGCAGACTACATGTGACAGAGTGCACTTTCTCTCTCCAGAATTAGGGTTTCTGATGCAATGCAATGGAGGAATGAGCTTTAACGGCTGTTGCGTGGACATTGTTGGTCACGGTGGTGGCTGATGGATTACGGAACGCTGATTATGCTAATGCGTGCTGCGATGGTTGTCGGTGCGGTGGTGTAGTGGTCTTCTTCTTCTGCGAGGCGCTACTGCTCCGATCTGGCTCGCATCGTTTATAGTGGATGGTGGAGTGTGAAGGTGTTGCACGAAAATGAAGACTTTAGTCGCTGCATTCTTCGGTTGTTGCAGGTTGTGGTGGTGATGCGACGGTGTGCGCGAATCTGGTTCGTGGAAGAAGATGATGCGAGGTTTCCATGGCTGCGCAAATCTGGATCGTCTTCAAGCACGGAGGATGAAGGTGCATGAACAGTTCAGGCGAGTTGCAAAGATGATGGAAGCCTGTGAAGGTGGTGGTTCGTTGCGAAGAAGATGACCGTGCCGCTGCTGGTTCGTGAATGGTGGATGCGTTGATGAACGAAGGTGTTGCTGGTCCAGGTGCGGTGCAGCTGCTGCGGTGGCTGTCATGATGAGTGGCAGTCTGCGACGTGTTTTTCGGCGAGTTGACGTTGGATGGCATGGAGGATGGCGGCTGCCGACATGTTGATGGTGGGAGAGGAGAAAGATTAGGGTTAGGGTTTCATTTTGGAAGATGGTGACGTGGCAAGCTCTGATTGGTCAATTTGGTGGTCCACTTGTAGAAGGAATGTGTAAATAAAATCTGGAGGTGCATTTAGCTCTTGACTATTTCTTTCCAGAATTTGCTGATTTTTGACTTATTTTGTAACTTTGAATATTTCAAATCCACACTTTTAATGACCTAAATTAAACTTCAGCTGCATTAACAAACGTTAGAATATCCAATAATATTTTATGCAACTAAAATCAATTTTTACACCATTTTTACCTTACGTACTCAATAAATCCAATAATCACAAATCCTAATTAAATCAATCCTTGAGCACAAAAATTCTATTAAATCCCCAAATTTAAACATTAAATGAGGGCAAAAATTTGAATCATCAGCAAGTTGTGAGGGAAAACATCAACTCGAACAACACCTTTGCCTTTATACATTAAAGGGAAAGCATATTTAGAAATATGCATGATAATGGGGAACTTAGTGTTCTTAGTGGTACTTGGATGAACTAGTCCAAATGCAAAGAAGGTATTCATAGTATGTTGTTGATACAATTTGATAGGATTTTAGCATTAGTGGCACTCTTAAAGAAATGTGTTAAGCATTATCAAAAGCTCAAAGATATACATGATCCTTCCATTCTTCAAAGTCATCGCTTTCTTCCAAATGAATATGATCAAGTTCATAAGTGAATTACATGTAAATAGGTATTGACTCGTGAATCCATGGGAGATGTACCACAATCATCTCTATCAAACCAAATCATCATTGGTAGAGTATGTTACTAACATACATCCATGGATTGTGGCGAAGTCTTTTAAAACTACCACTACTAGTCGTTTCATTAATGAACGAAGTTGGTTTAGTAGCCAATACCCATTATGGAACAATCCATATAGATTCATCAACCATGACATTACGATTGTTAAATTGGAGGCAACTATTCCTCATGGGACTCTCTTGTAAAAAGTAAGAGCCATTGGATTCTTCACAATCTTATCCTTTAAAGGTAGTAATAACATCATGATCATCATCATGGGTGTTAGTTGGTGTGTTCAAAAACTATTAGATGACAGTTATAATTCTCTATTATAACATTTTGCCCATCTATATGATATTGATGAATATACAAGTGCAAATTCGTGCAATATTAAGTTTGTTGCTTCAGTCTCTTTCCCTGTCAAGTTATTATGTTCCAAAGTCTCTATCATTTCTCCAACATCTGGTATCAAGAGCCAGCAAGATCGATGGGGCCTGGTGTCTTCTCAACTAATCTACCCACTCTCAATGGCAAGAATTGGGATAGATGGCATGTACAAATGAAGGCGATTCTTAGGTATTAAGAAGCTGCAGAGATAGTTGAAGATGGGTTCCAAGTGCTAGGCGAGAAAGCCACAAAAGCATATAAGATGCTTTATAGAGTAAACAAGAAGCGTGACTGTAAAGCTACCATTCTTTCTACATCAATGTGTTGAAGATGCTTCTTTTGAGAAGATTGCAGGTGTTGCAACTTCAATGGAGACGTGGCAGATTCTTGAAGCATGTATTGAAGGGGCAGAAAAAATCAAGAAAGTAAGATTGCAAACAATGTGGTGTCAATACAAATTGATACAAATGAGAAGTAGTGAGACAATAGCCTAATATTTAAACAAAATTGTGACCCACGAATGTAATGAAGAATTGTGGAGAAAAGATTACAGAGCGAACTATTATTGAAAAGATTCTGCGAACCTTGAGTTTTAGATTCGATCATATAGTAGTGGCAATTGAATAATAAAAAAAGATTGAAGACTTGAAGGTTGAGGAATTGTAAGGGTATTTGGAGGCTAACGAATAGAGATTAATCGAAAGATAGGGTGAGAAATCAGGAGACCACTGAGCTTTACAAGCGCAAGCCTTGAAGAAAAACAATTTTAGTTTCAGAGGAAACTATCGAGGTCATGGTCAAGGAACACGTTCTAGAGGTGGTTTGGGAAGATCTTGGCAGAATCAAGATTTTGAGAAGAATGTTGAAGATAGGTTAGAGAACTCGTATACGTAGATGAACTCCAATCATTGGAGAGGAGGATAGGAAAAGCTCGATAAAAAAAATAGTTCTCCTAGCCTTAAACAGAACATTCAAAGTCAAGCTCAACACTATAGAAACCCAATGTTTTTCCATTGTAGTATTATACGAATCTTGGGTTTGGCACTTAAGGATGGGGCATCTGAATTTGAATGACTTGAGTCTATTGGGAACTCGAGGTATGGTTTCTGGTTTACCTCATATGGCAATTCCGAAAAAGGTGTGTGATAATTGTTTGATAAGTAAGCAAACTAGAAAGAAATTTAGCTTCTAAACTAGGTCAAATGCTAATGATATTTTACACATTGTTTACTCGAATGTTTATGGTTCTTTTGATGTGCCTTCATTGAGAGGAAATAGATACTTTTTCTATCTGTGGATGAGTTTAGCATAAAGATGTGGTTGTAATTGCTTAAAGAAAATAGTGAAGTGTTCATTATCTTTAAGGAGTTTAAAGCACTTATGGAAAATCAATCAAGGTGGTCTCTAAAGGTGTTAAGAACTGACCGTGGGGGAGAGTATACATCTAATGAATTTGAGAGGTTCTGCAAAGGGCATGAAGTTGTTCATGAGGTGGTTGCTCCCTACACTCCTTAACACAATGGAGTTGTGGAAAGAAGAAATCAAATTGTTGTGAACATGATCAAAAGCATGCTAAAACAAAAGGGTTTGCCATACAAGTTTTGGGGTGAGGCAGCGATGATTGCTTCTATATGCTCAATAAATATCCAACCAAGAAGCTTGAAGGAAAAGTTCTAGAGAAGGTGTTGACATGGACAAAACCCTCTGTTAAGAATTTGAAAATCTTTGGTTGTTTGAGCTTTAAACATGTTCCAAATCAGCGAGGGAAGAAATTGGATGTTAGGAGTGAGCCCATGATCTTTCTTGGTTACAACTCTATAAGTTCTTATAAAATGTATAATCCCAAAACCTTTTAGGTGTGTATAAAATATGTAGTTTGATGAATACAGTTCTTGGCAAGAATCTTAGGATTCAAATGTTCCAAATTTGCAGTTTATTTGGGAGGAAAATACTCTTTTTGAGAACATAAATTGTGCTGAAACACAAAAGGCTCCAAACAGACCAACCAGGATTAGATATGCACCTTACTTGTTCACTGATTATCAAATTTATACTGATGATGTTGTCATTGAAGAAGGAGAATTGGTTCAACACTTGGCACTCATGGTTGACCTTGAACCAATTATGTTTAAAAAAGCCATTACAAAGACCACTTGGAAGACTGAGATGGAAGAAGAAGTGAAAAGTATTGTGAAGAATGAGACGTGGGAAATGATTGATTTACCACAAGATAAGACTCTTATTGATGTGAAATAGGTCTTTAAGGTGAAAGTTAAACCAGATGGTTCATTGCTAAAACACAAGGCACAGTTGGTGGCAAAAGGATTCATGCAGAAGAAGGGTCAAGACTAATCTGATGTTTTCACACTTGTGGCAAGGTTAGAAACAATAAGGCTGATTGTAGCTTTGGCCAACTTGAGACACTAGAAGTTGTGGCAATTGGATATTAAATCAACCTTCCTTAATGGTTGGTTAGATGAAGTAATATATGTTGTCAAACCCACTAGTTTCATGAAGAAGGGGAATTAACACAAAGTTATGAAGTTGAGAAAAGCTTTGTATGGGTTGAAGCAAGCCCCTAGAGCTTGAAACAATAGAATATACACTTTTCTCCTAGGCCTTGGCTTTGTGAAATGTCCAATTGAGTATGGAGTTTATGTGAAAATTGTACAATTGAACCAATTGATCATTATATGCCTTTATGTGGATGACTTGCTCATAATTGGTAGCAATACAACAGATATTGAAAAGATTAAACAAAATCTGAAAATGGAGTTCAAAATGACAGATTTGGGCACATTGTCATATTTCTTGGGGTTAGAGTTTTTCTATACAGAGAAAGGTATCATTATGCATCAAAAGAAGTATGTCTTAGAGGTTCTAAGCATATTCAACATGTTTGACTACAATTATGTTGAGACTCCAATAGAGACAAAACTAAATCTCACTATAAGAGATGGAGAAAAGCCCATAGATGCAACTATGTTTAGAAAAATGGTAGGCAACTGGAGGTTCATTTGCCAAAGCATGCCTAAAATTGCCTATAGTGTTGGATTAATAAGCAGGTTCATGAAGGATCTAAAATAATCTCATTTGTTGGTTGCAAAAGGAATTATTATGTATTTGAAAGAGACCTTGAATTTCAGGATTCTATTTTTGAATGAGAAGAATGAAGAAAATGGTCAGTTGTTGTTGACAACATACTTTTACTCAGATTGGAGTGGTGATGTAGTAGATAGGAAAAGCACCATGGGTCAAATTTTCTT
>Ga0214545_1007645_pt1 | contig 17890 bp, 6 predicted proteins | sample CNSS4metaG_FD_160064 | JGI IMG/M metagenome (GOLD analysis project Ga0214545, IMG submission 160064) | Root nodule microbial communities from cowpea collected in UCLA plant growth center, Los Angeles, California, USA - CNSS4 | ecosystem: Host-associated > Plants > Roots > Nodule | place: USA...
AGTTCCGAATCTGCTGTAAAAATTTCAGCCCGATCCAACGGTGAACGAATCCGCAGCGCCGAATTTACTGCGACAGCTCTATGAAAAACGTGAACAGAATTTTCCCTCTACCTCTCCCTCTATGTGTGTTAGGGCTTTCAGTGTATTCTGACTCTATTGTTCTGCCTCTCTCTTTATTTTATAGCCTCCTCTCCACTAGGTTTAAGTGAGACATGGGCTTTTCAAATTTTGGGCCTTTTCTCCACATAGGAAGGGAGCCCAATACCCAACAAAAATACTTTAAATACTTATTTTTTCTTCTATCTTTTGAAGAATCTTTTAGAAAACAAAATTTCAGACTCCAGAATGAAGGATACTAATTTGACCCTAGCTGTCGGGAGAATTCGAATGAGAACAAGTACAAAAGTTAATTTTTATTAAAATCATTTTCCTCCTTTAGTGGTTGTCAAAGAACTTTTTGGATTTGTATTAGGTTTTTTCAGTAGGAAGGGATACGGTGAAACTGGACAAATAAAACGCACCCATGTCACAGCGATTAAAAATCACATTAAGAAAGAAACCAACCAAACAAACTCAACCCAGAAAACATTAGTTCATTGTTGATATGAGGGAATGAGCTTCATCTCTCGGAGCTTCTCCACCCAAAATCTGATACTCTTGAAGGTATCAACATGCCCAAAGAATCCATATTCTCTACTCTTGTTCATGCTAGACACATGTTGAAACTTAAAACGTAGCACTGCTTGGAGGGCCTCATAGCATGTTATTTCCTCCAATATGGTGTTGTGAAGTTCGTATTTCTCCACTATCTCCTTCCAAACGCTACCCTTATCACGCATCAGCTCCACCACATCAAACGTTTGCGTTTCATCAAACGGCACAAACTCCACATCGAAAACTTCACAGAGCAACTTCCAGATGCTCTTCCAAGTAAAAACGTCGCCGTTTGTGCAATTGAATGCCTCATTTCTAGCTTCAGGGGTAACCGCAGCCCACACGTGCTGCTGCGCCAACACTCCGGCGTCGGTCATGTCACAGAAATGCTCCCACGTGTACTTCGTTCCCGGGTAGAGAAACGCCAATCCTACGTGGCGACAAATTACGGCGTAGGTTGCTAGCGTGAGTAGCGAGTTGTATATACTCCTGGAAGACGCGCCTACTATGATAGAGGAGCGGTGCACTGAGTAGGTGAACGATGGCGCGTAAGATGCAGCGAGATCCTCGAGCGCGTAGTAAAAGTTGGGGTAAGGGAGCCTCGCCATGCTCTCGTGAAAGGGTGGGTCGTGGGAGATGAGTTTGGTGGAGAGGACTGGATCGAAAATTGGGCCCATGTAGTGTTTGGTGCCGGTTTGGACCGTCACATGAGCCAGCTTTGAAGAGGCGCAAGATTTGAGGGCGGTGAGAACGTTGAGGAGCATGGTTTCGTTGATTCTCACGTTGTCTTCTTCATCTGCACGAATCTGCAAGCTGGTCCAGAATAGGTGCGTGACTTCACTCGCAAAGGGGGAAAGCTTGGCGTGCGTGTCGGAAGAGTCGACAGCGTCAAAGGTGATGAAGTGGTCGACGGTGGAAGGAGGGAACCAACTGGGCGGGGGCCTGCGGGCAGCGCCGTAAACTTTCCATGGGCCTCCGGGACAATTGGGCTGCTTGAGGGCTTGGGCTAGACTCAGCCCGGCCATCCCTGTGACACCAGCTACTAATGCCACAAAAGCTTGGGGTTCCATTGCAGCTGTTCTCCACACCAGGAAGAAATAACTGAGGGTGTGGTTGTGTGTTGGAACTGTTGCCTGTTCAATTTAAAGAACTGGATTGGGTAGCAATACGGTGATGTTTGATACCATGTATGTAAATTAGTATTTTTTTTTTTTCTTAGGCACATGGTCTTTCAGCATTGTTCATTGATTAAAAAAAAAAAGCGTGGCTCTTTTATCTAAGTCTTATAAATTATGATTAAATTATAAAAGAGTTGCAGAACAATTGCATAGCTTCCTGCAATAGATGTTCGCGCAATGTGTTGACTGAAGTTGGGCAGATGTTTGATGAAGGACAATGATGTCGTGGTGGTATACCCTCTTTCTCTAAGGTTTTTAATTATAAAATCTTGAGAAGTTAAACCAAATTGTTTACTAAAAATTAATAACAGCAGTCCTGCGAGAATTGTACAGAAAATAAGATTGTAAACATGTTATAACTCTGATAAAAGTGACTAATTACAAAGTTTTTGAAAATTAAAATTATTTTTATTTAAAAAAATAAGTGTTATAAAAAACTTTCTTCAATATATAATGAGTGAAGGATTGATGTCCAAAGTTAAAAGAGTTTGTTGGATAAACACTATCTTATCTTTCTACCCATACTCCTACCCCACACCTCAACCACTTTCCCACTGCCCTTACCCCAATCTACTCAATTACATCTAGAACATGTGAAATAAAAGTTTTAAAATTTATTATAAAATAAAATTAATGGAGGGAAGGAGAAAGTTGCCAAATGGAAGGGTGTTCTCATTCTCTTCCTCGCACACAATAAGACCGCAGCTACTCACACAACCTATTCCTTCTCTTTTATTAAAAAAATAAGTTTTTGACAACTAAATTTTGATAACTTTCTTTTATAATATTAGATGATATTTTTCTTTTATAACATTAGATGATATTTTTTAGGTTGTTACTTTTTTTTTCATTTATTTATATTCTAAAATCAGTTAAAAAATGTCATTTTTAAAATATAAGAAAAAATTATCAAAATTTAGTAATCAAAATATTATTCTCCCTTTTATCATTTTAAAATGTTCTTCTTCTCCGATGACACCATCCTTCTCAAAATCCTTCACTTGGATGAACAGTGGCATCGAAAGTTGGATGGGTTTGTGGGTCTGAGGAGTGGGTGATTGTTGAGCATAAAATGGATGATGGGTGACTGGTGGAACTTTTGTGTTGCGAAAAATCTGAAGACTATAAGGGTTTTTATGTGTAAGTCGATTGATAGAAGCCTGGGTTGGAGAAGCAATTGGGTTGTTGCGAGTCCTTTGCAGCTACAGAAGGTCTAATTGAAGTGTTTAGCTATTAGGGAAGGAAAGATAATCAATTATTTATAATCTTATTTAATTACAATTGCATGCATGAATTAAAATTATAGTAAATATTTTATTTGAATTTTGAGAAGATATTGAATTGTGTTTATGAGTGATGAAATGGAGATGAGTAAAAACTATTTTTTTTAGAAGTCTGATTCAATAGAAATAAATCGCTTTGGTCATTTATGAAAATGTTGGATGAAGAAGCGAAACTTGATTGCGTATATTGAATCATATGGTAAAGTATTGTGGATCAAGAAATGGTATTGAGAGGGTGAGTTATGGTTGAATCTATTTCTCCGTAAAGGTTGAGTTTTTAGTTCGATGCATATGAATTTTTCTGTGATATCTGAACTTATTTGATATTGATTAGTTAAAGGAAAAACTACTATTAGAATGTTTAAACTATAAAAAAGAGAAGAAAATATTGTTTTTTGTTTTCATTGATGAATGTGTCAAAGCATGACCGGAATGGTAATGAGAGGGTTGAGTTATGGGTTGATTGTTGTATATATAAAGTTTGATAGTTTAGTAGATAAGATGTAAGTGAAGTTCTATGTGATATATGCATGATTTTGTGAACTAAATTAATATGTTTTGATGAACTAACTCCTGTTCGAATTATATATACGATCTTAGTGTGCATATTAGTGTGCTTGTTTGAATATAATTGATATGTTTGTTTTTAAATATAGAAGTTTGTAAATTTTGTTTGGTTTGATAATGCGAAGTTTAAGTCCTAGTAGTTATTTCAAGGAAAAATACTATTCTTTATATGTCAAAGTGTATTAAAAGGAGATTTCGAAAGTAAGACTATTTTGACTCAATTAGTATCTCATTCACATAGAGTGTGATATCTAGGTGGTGTGAGTCAGAGCAGACTCCATATGACAGATGTTGTAATATGAAAGATGATCATCTTTAGGGAACTAGTGGGTGTCATGACTTGGTTTGGAAATATTGGTCTTGAGTGATGGAACATCAATGGAGGATTCTGGTAACAAGCATGATAGGTGCTAAGTTTGATAAATTTATTCAATACACTAGTTTTCCGGAAGCAAAAGTCTAAATATGTTATGTTATAGTAGTCATACTTTTAATCATTGACATTTTTTTTTTGTGAAATCTTATATATATTAAATATTTATTTGTATATCCTTCATAAAAGATACAATGATTTAGATTGAAGTTATTCTTATTAAAATTAACTTATCATTGTATTTGGTGTGTCCTTTGTTTTCTTCCTTCTTTTTTTCAATGATAATATATTATATATAAACGGGAGTATAAATAGTAGTTGAAGAAGATAGTAGTTTTATTATAGAATTCTAAAATTAAGAAAATGAAAAAAAAGAATTCTGAAAACATTATAGAGATGATGAATTGTAGTTTTATTTTTTTATTTTTTGAAAATATCGTGCTAAGTCCCTAAGTTATGTTATGAAGTACTTATGTATACACTAGTGCAGAATAATCTTTTTACATCGCCCAATATGCACCGGTTCATGTGCAAACGAGGTATATGAAGACGCGGTGGCACTTTTGTAATTTTTTCGAACTTTTATGCCTCGGTTGAACATAGAACCGAGGCATAAACCCCCCCAAAATTTGTATTTTTCGTGCTGCTTTGATATTTTTAAACAGGTGGCAGACTTTTATGCCTCGAGTCAAATCTAACCAAGGCAGATAGATGTTTATGCCTCGGGTCTCCTATAACCGAGACATATTTGAGTGGAATATGCCTCGGGTGAAATGTAACCGAGGCATATAGATGTTTATGCCTCGGTTTAAAATCAACCGAGGCAATAAGTCTTCTTAGGGTTAAAAAGAAATCGCGCCATTGTTCGTCTTCTTCGCGTTAGTAGCAACATTTTTTTCTCTCTTCCATTTTCGAACGGAAGTCTCGTTGCAGAACCAAGTTTTTCGTGCCCCTTCCTCTTCAACTTCTCGCGTCTTCCTCCTCAGTTTCTCATCCAACTCCTTGATTCTTGCGAGCAACTTCACCTTCTCCCTCTCGCAGTCCTCCAATTTCGAAAACGTAGTGTTTCGTTTCTCTTTGGCGTTTCTCAGAGTGGACACCTTGGACTGCACCAACTCCACGAGGTTCTTGTGCAATGCCATGTTCTCGTTGACCTCGCGTTGGAGCTGGGCGGTGCAGTGCCGTTTCGATGCCGCGTCGGATTTAAGTTGAGGATAGAGCTGGGAGCAGAAGACGTACTCGATCTGCGCGATGCAGTCCTTGGCGTCTTGAATTGAAGCGGCGAGGATGGTGCTGAGACTGCCGAAGTGGTGTGCGACGTCGGAGTCAGTGAGAGGAAACCCTAACTTTAGAGACGGTGGGTCAGAAAGTTTTTTTTTTTTAAATTCGTGATACCCATTAGGCCTTGGTTTCCTCCAGAACCGAGGCAGTAACCCTTGCATATGCCTCGATTCATAACCGAGGCATAAATAGATCTTTTTTATCTCGTCAGTATATATCTTGGGTGTAAAATCGGAGCCAAAAGGTCAAAATAACCGCGGTCAAATCCCACACTAGTGATATTTTGAGATATCTTTTAGAACATAAAGAGAATAAAATGTGTTTGAAAAACAACTATTAATTTTTTGTACAAAATCTATTTTGTATAATTATACCTAATTAAGATCAATGACCTGAGGATGAAAGATATGAGTAATTTAGAAAGTAAGAGATGATTTAATAAAATAACATATTAATATTTAATTAATAAAAGGCTAAAATATAAATAAAATTTTTATTATAAAATTTATTTTATAAAAACTCAATTTTGTTTTTAATAATCGTGATGTGAATCGTCCACACATAATTATTAATGCTGTAGGGACCACCTTATAATAAAGCACTATGAAATGAAATTATTAATGCTGTAGGGACCACCTGAAAATCAAGCACTATGATATGTTTATAATAAAAATTTTGAGTTGTTATAAGTTTTAAAATGTCCAAAACGACCATTACATCCGAAGAAACAACATACATGCTTTTACGGTCTCGTTGCATTCAACAAACAAACTTACCTTCTTCTTGAATCCAATCATACATGATGATGTGGGCCCTCTGTTTTGATTTTAAGAAGAAAAGTTGTTTTTAAATAAATTTTTAATAATATAAATGTGATAACATCTTAATAAATAAATAAAATATTTGATGTGACTTAAAAGAAAAAATTTTGTATGCGTTAAAAATTTAATTTTATTAAAATTTGTTAAAAAATAATTTGTCAATGATGATCAGTCGGTCTAGGTATAGACATTTATGAAGGACGGAATTGTAAAGGTAGAAAACATATATTTTGCTGTGTAGTTATACATTTAGAACGGAAAATTACTTGTTCACTACTAAATATTTATAATTTTTTTATAGTTTTAGGTATTATTTTTTAAGTTATTTTTTATTTTTTATTTTTAATATTTTAAAATCACTTAAAAAATAACACTTCATATTATAAAAATAAATTATTAAAGTTTAATAGTCAAAATATTATTATCTTTTTAGAATATAAATACACCCATCACTATATATTTGAGTGCTGATAAATATATATAACAAGAATTTTATATATATATATATATATATATATATATATATATATATATATATTAACTTTATATTATTTTAATATATTTTTATCGTACTTATCCACTTTATTAAACTTGTGTCAATTTTAATAATATATTATTCCTACATGATATAATTGATATAAGGTCTAAGATAACATTAGAAAATTTTAAATTATTTAATTAATTATTTTAATTTATTGAATTCGCTAGATTTGGTTCATATTTATAAATATATTAATAATTATTTTTTATATAATAAAAAGATTTTATCGTTTAATTTGTTTTACACCTTTAAAACTATAGACTAGTTTAAAATGAAGATATTCATAATAATTATAGTTACATTTATCAAATTTGAGAGGAGAATGCTAAGGATATTGGTTAAGAAATAATTAATGTACATTAATTTTATCATTTTTACATTGAAAGTTAAAATTTTTAAACATATTAATTAAAATAATATAAATCATATCACAGATTTTATAATAACAATAATATTTTTTTAAATTTGTAGACAATAACTTTCTAATCCAAAATAAGAATTTTGAAATTTTCAAGTCTCTAGTAACAAACAGACAAAACTATTTGACATAGTCTTTTTATGAAAGCTTTAAATGTGAATGTTTGAAACGTTTGGAAAATATGTTCCTAAATTTTGCAACAAAAGAGAAAATCTCTTGTGATGAAATTATTACATTTTAATTGTTTAAATAAAATAAACTTGTATTACTGAATTTTAAATCAGATTTCATTTAATATCACAATTAACTATATATTTTCTAAAATTCAATACGTATTAATTATTTTTAGCTAGTGTCACATTTATAATCAGTGATATATGTATAGCCTTTATTTAACCATGCTATTAGCACATGACAAAGCAGAGAAAATATGAAGTTCAGTGTTGATACGATGGTATGATCTTCATCTCTCTCAGTTTCTCCACCCAAAATCTGATACTCTTGAAGGTATCAACATGCCCAAAAAATCCATATTCTCTACTCTTGTTCATGCTAGACACATGTTGAAACTTAAAACGTAGCACTGCTTGGAGGGCGTCATAGCATGTTATTTCCTCCAATATGGTGTTGTGAAGCTCGTATTTCTCCACTATCTCTTTCCAAATGCTACCCTTATCACGCATCAGCTCCACCACATCAAACGTTTGCGTTTCATCAAACGGTACAAATTCCACATCGAAAAGTTCACAGAGCAACTTCCAGATGCTCTTCCACGTAAAAACGTCGCCGTTTGTGCAATTGAATGCCTCATTTCTAGTTTCAGGGGTAACCGCAGCCCACACGTGCTGCTGGGCCAACACTCCGGCGTCGGTCATGTCACAGAAATGCTCCCACGTGTACTTCGTTCCCGGGTACCGAAACGCCAATCCTACATGGCGACAAATTACGGCGTAGGTTGCTAGCGTGAGCAGCGAGTTGTATATACTCCTGGAGGACGCGCCTACTATGATAGAAGAGCGGTGCACTGAGTAGGTGAACGATGGCGCGTAAGATTCAACGAGATCCTCGAGCGCGTAGTAGAAGTTGGGGTAAGGGAGCCTCGCCATGCTCTCGTGAAATGGTGGGTCGTGGGAGATGAGTTTGGTGGAGAGGACTGGATCGTGAATTGGGCCCATGTAGTGTTGCGTTCCGGTTTGGACCGTTACATGGGCGAGCTTTGAATGCGTGCAGGATTTGAGGGCGGTGAGAACGTTGAGTAGCATGGTTTTGTTGATTCTCACGTTGTCTTCTTCATCTGCACGAACCTGCAAGCTGATCCAGAATAGGTGGGTGACTTCACTCGCAAAGGGGGAAAGCTTGGCGTGCGTGTCGGAAGAGTCGACGGCGTCAAAGGTGATAAAGTGGTCGACGGTGGAAGGAGGGAACCAACTTGGCGGTGGCCTGCGAGCGGCGCCGTAAACTTTCCATGGGCCTCCGGGACAGTTGGGCTCCTTCAGGGCTTGGGCTAGGCTCAGCCCAGCCATCCCTGTGACGCCAGCTACTAGTGCTACAAAAGCTTGGTGTTCCATCACAGTGTGTTTTCCACACCAGGAAGAAACCGAGAATGTGGCTGCGTATTGGATCACTTTTGTTGAATTATTATCGAATTTATCGAAAATGGGTGGTGAGTGGCAAATCCCATTCTTGTGGCCATCCTTCCAATATCAATCCTATTATATTTTTATTTTTAAATATAAAATAATGTGAGAAGAATCAACTATAAAATAAAAAAATATTTTTTTTAAGTGATGATAAACAAATTAAAGTTACTTTATTTTAAAAAATGTGTAAGAATTTCCACAACATGTAACAAGTGAGTGAAGGATGATGTGGAAAGTTAAAAGAGTTTGTTGGATAAACCCTACAACATCTTGTTTTCCTTGGATTGGAGGGGGCTTATTCATGGATTGCAATTATTATAGACCGAGGATGGTAAACCTATCTAATATATATAATGCTTAGGTTATAAAGTTTATATAAATAATATTTTTAGGGTTATACGTTTACTATTTTTCGTACCAATGTGGAGCAAGTAGAAGGAATAACAAAACATTTTCTAAAATCATTTTCTTTTTCTTTACTTTAAAATCAATATTCCTTTTCTCTTAAATATGTGATATGTGTATATATATTTTTTTTTCCTATCTTTTACACACCCTATTTGTAATTTTAGTCAAACAATAAGAATTGTCTCTTCTTGACAATATGATTCAACATATTCATTTTCATCTTTGTAATGATGATTATTTATTGGATCTATTGTTTCACTCACTATTAGACCATCTATTTTAAAGTTTACTTCTTAAGAATATGATTCAACATATTCATTTTCATCTCGACCTATATTTTTTTTTTTTAAATTTCATTATGCAATATTTGATGACAGTAAAAACTTCTTATGAAAAATATTTCAAGATATTTATTTTATTTATTGGATTTCTCTCAAAATTACTTCCAAACTAAAATAATTAAATATTCTCTTAGACATGTTCATTTCCACTTCAGCATATAATTTATTTTAAAAATTCTATAAAATTATGAAATCAATATGTATAGCCTTTTTAAAAAATGTAATATTGTGGAAAATGAGACAAATACACAAAAACGATAAAGTTAAATCGTGTCTTAAAATAATTGGTGGCATAAACAGTGTCCGATATATACCACATGAAATTTTCACTGACAAACTCACTGTAGCGTTTATATGTTTAAGCACAAGCTTGTCAAAGCAAATTTTATGTGCATATTTCTCGTATGGGAAAATGATAGTTTAACGAAAAATATTTTTAATAAATTTTGATAAACTATAATATAACTTTATTATTTTATTTTGATTGAAAATTAAAAAAAATATATTTATTTTATTTCTATTTATGATAATTTTTTCAAATTTATTAAAAAAATCTTTTTCAAAACTTAACTTTCCTTTTCTTATACATTATGAGACCAAGCAACAATATGTAACATGTTACAATATCATGCTGAAAAAAAAACATAAATATAAAATATAAATATAATAACAAATATGATTATTGAAGTTATAAAAATTTAAGAATAACATTTTAACAATTTTTTATTTTAGTATAATTATTTTGAAAATTTGCATTTGATATCTTTCAAAATTATTTTCAAACTAAAGTAATTATATATTCTTACAATATATTCGTTTTCACTTTCACGTATATTTTATTTTGAAAAGTCTTAGTCCACTTATTTTCTGAAATTTATATAGATATTTAAAAAAAAAAGTGCAAAATACTGTGAAAAATATCAAACAGAAAGAGTTGAGTTGTGTATCGAATTTTTGATAAAAAAGTGAAAGGACTTAATTAATTATCTTAGTTCAATACAACCAAGTAGAAAAAGTAGAGTTTTTTTTTACAGTTAAGCTAATAGGCTAACATGTTACCAAACATTTATGAGTTTTGTTCATAAATATTCTAGTTGTCAGTTTTTTTGTTGTTGTGGTTGGGTCCTGTTGATCTATGGAATGATTCAGCGATAGAAGTAAGTCTAGGCATAACTTTGAAGGAATTGAGGATGGAATTGTAAAAGTAGAAAACATAGATATTTTTTTTGTGTGAGTATATTTAGAATAGAGTAAATTTTACTAATTAAAATTTTGATACAAAATTGTAATTTATTTTTTTTTACATTTTGATCTATTTTTGTCATTAATTTTAAAGTAAAAAAATATAATATTTTTTATTTAATTATATTAAATTTTGTTTATGTGTCAAAGACATTTTGTGATAGTGTTTGAATTTTTTATACCGTTTTGACACATTTTAACTCAAATGTCAATCAAAAATATTGTTTAACGAACTAAAAGAAAATTAATGACACTATATTAAAAAGACTATACCCATTAATGTTTAAAGTTTGATGATCAAAATGTATCATAATTTGCACCAAAGATTAATTTCAATTTCGCATTAAAATTTAAAGACCAAAAACATATTTAATCATTCAGGATATTATATACACACATCAATAAAACTGAGTGTCGATACATATGTCGTAAAAATTATTAGTCATTATACAGTGACCAATTTAAGTATCAATTTAAAAACTACAAATTATTAACAACTAAAATAGTTCCAAAATACTATAATTAGTTTCTAAATTGATAATTAAAATTATTTTTATTATGAATTGATTTCTAAATTGGTCATTAACATTAGCTACTAAGATTTTGACTACAAAAATAATTGGTTTCTAAATTAGTCATTAACATTAGCTACCAATGTTTTGGCTACCAAAATAATTAGTTTATAAATTGGTCTCTAACATATTTTTTGTTACTAAAATTGATCATTATTTAAGAGTTTTCTTATAGTGATACTTTTATGATGACAATAATTTATATTTTTTATGTTGATATTTTTAGTACATATAGTTTTAATTTGGATTAACACAATAACAATCATATATTTATTATATTGTTAAGAATTATTGTACACACTTTTCAATATTCACATATTGTGTATCTATCACATATCGTCTCTTATGATTTTCAAAATAAATGTGTCGTCGTATCGGATACGTGTCATATCTGATACACGTATTGTATTTGTGCATCATAGGTTATACGATTTGAAAGTTATACTATGTTTAATAATTATCATGTGATGTAATTGATATAAAAAAAATTAATAAAAAAATTGAATTATTTAATTTATTATTTAAATATGTCTAATTTATCGAACTTTATTGATGTTTATAAATATATTGGTAATTTATTTTTAATATTATTATAAGATTGATGATGGTGATGAAAAATTTACAAATATTTTTTGATGATTATATAATTTAGATGTCTTTAATTAATATACCGACTTAAACACAAACTTAATTGATAATTATATTAATTTAATTAAAATATCACACTTTTTATTATATATTTTTATTATTGAAATAGTCAAATAAAAAGTGTTATATTCGCGATACAACTCTTAAAAGATATCAAAATATAATTTCATACTAAATGATAGAGGTGTTGAGACCGTAGAGGTATAGGTTATGTTATACTTTGTAACTGGATAATGTGATTGGTACGTGTGATTTAGCACTGGTGTAAAAATGGACTTCCACGACGTTGTATAACAACAGACAAACAGGAAACGTTTGAAATGAGTGAAACTTTTGTAATTCAGAATAAATTTTATACAACCGTCGATAAAAAGTTGAAAGCAACTTTTAATATTTCCATTTTCACTTCCTATCCGAATACCCACACGACTTTTCTATCTCATTTTCACTATCTTTAGCATCATACGTCGTTCCACCCTCCTTAATACCTACATTGATGTTGTTGTTAAGTACTGTTGTCACTGCTACGCGTGATGCTGCTCGTTCGTGCACCTTGTGTCAACGTCATTGGCACCCCGTAATCAACGTCGTTCCCGACGTACTGCAGTCATCGTTTGCTTGAGTTTTTTGTCGTCATTAGTTGCAAATCTTTATGTAACTTAGGAATGACAAAAATATTTATGTTCGTTAATATCTGAGGATAAAATCCGTAATAAATAGTTAATATTTCCAAATATTTGTTATTTTTAGAAATTTGTTACTTGCAAGTAGCGGGTAGAGGGTTCAATAAACGAGTTAGGTGCGAATATCATACTATTCGTACCCACATTGGTATCCACTATATATTATCCGCAAAAAATTAAAATTAAAATTTTATTTATGTTTAATTAGATTAGATTAGATTAAATTTATATTTTATTTTATGTTTTTTATGTAATTTATTTAAATTTTACTTAAAAAGATTATAAAATAGTTTTTTAAATATTTGTGGATATTTATAGGTATTTGTCAGTATTTAAAATAGATACCTGACGAATAAACAGATGGGTAGTGGATGATTTTTTTTATAGATCAAATTTATACTCTATCCGTACCCGACCGAACTCGTTACTATCTTAATACCACTGCTACGGTCTCACATTCGTATCGTCACTGCTTCTTTGTCACCACTTGTTTCCCTGCGACTTCAACATATTGGTTTTGCTCTTGTGCGTTCCATTCTAGATAAGTTTTTTTTTTTAAATATGATTAAGGTTTATTATTTATAAAATTAGATAATTATTTAACACGAATTTTCAGCTTTGTGTTCTTGCTCTAATATTAGGGGGTTTTCTTTTCACTTTGTGTTCTTGCTCACGTCTTGCTCTATAAGATGACTTTTCTACTTCGAATGAAAAACCAACACCAACTGTCAGGTACGTTTCAAATGAAACCTCCTTTATTTCTTCATTCTCTCGTACCGAAAACAAACTCTTATTCTGCAACTCAATTTCCATTTTCTTTGGTATTTAATTATTTTCTTTTAGTCCTTTTATAAATCAAATGCATTACCTTTGTTTATAATATAATGAATTGCTCATTGAAAAATGAATACGTATATCAAAAAATTTATAATTGTGACTTTCGTAAAAATAATCATTAAAATAAAAAGAAAATCACTTTTAAGAATAGTTCTATAAAGAACCATTATCATATATTTTTGTTATAATTTGTTTTTTCATATTTAACGATCGATAGGACTAAACTGTTGTAATTTTTAATATTTTAACGATGAATTGTCGTCGTATTGTCCAAACTTTTAACAACGGTTATATTTATGACGATTCTAAAATTGTTCTTGAGGTTCGTTTTAACAACTGTTGAAAGCCCCATAGTAGTGTAGGGCTCTGACATGCTTTATTTTGAACGCATTACATATTTTATGATTAATGGTTGATTAGAAGCGCTAGCAAACAAATAAACTCAATCATGTTAAGAAAGAAGCCAACCTAACATAAACTCAACCCAGAAAATATGAAGTTCATTGTTGATATGATGGTATGATTTTCATCTCTCTCAGCTTCTCCACCCAAAATCTGATGCTCTTAAAGGTATCCACATGCCCAAAAAATCCATATTCTCTACTCTTGTTCATGCTGCACACATGTTGAAACTTAAAACGTAGCACCGCTTGGAGTGCTCCATAGCAGGTTATTTCCTCCAACACGGTGTTGTGAAGCTCGTATTTCTCCGCTATCTCCTTCCAAACGCTACCCTTATCACGCATCACTTCCACCACATCAAACCTTTGCGTTTCGTCAAAAGGCACAAACTCCACATTGAAAAGTTCACAGAGCAACTTCCAGATGCTCTTCCACGTGAAAACGTCACCGTTTGTGCAATTGAATGCCTCATTTTTAGCCTCAGGGGTAACGGCAGCCCACACGTGCTGCTGGGCCAACACTCCGGCGTCCGTCATGTCACAGAAATGCTCCCACGTGTACTTCGTTCCCGGATACCGAAACGCCAATCCTAAGTGGCGACAAATTACGGCGTAGGTTGCTAACGTGAGCAGCGTGTTGTGAACACTCCTGGACGACGCGCCTATTATAAGAGAGGAGCGGTGCATTGAGTACGTCAACGACGGCGCGTAGGATGCCACGAGATCTTCGAGCGCGTAGTAGAAGTTGGGATAAGGGAGCCGCGCCATGTTCTCGCGAAAGGGCGGGTCGTGGGAGATGAGTTGGGTGGAATGGACCGGATCGAAAATTGGGCCCATGTATTGTTTGGTGCCGGTTTGGACCGTCACATGGGCGAGCTTTGAAGAGGCGCAAGATTTGAGGGCGCTGAGAACGTTGAGGAGCATGGTTTTGTTGATTCTAATGTTGACTTCTTCCTCTGCACGAATCTGAAAAGTAATCCAGAACAGGTGCGTGACTTCACTCGCAATGGGGGAAAGCTTGGCGCGCGTGTCGGAAGAGTCGACGGCGTCAAAGGTGATGAAGTGGTCGACGGTGGAAGGAGGGAACCAACTGGGCGGTGGCCTGCGGGCGGCGCCGTAAACTTTCCATGGGCCTCCGGGACAATTGGGCTGCTTGAGGGCTTGGGCTAGACTCAGCCCGGCCATTCCTGTAACACCAGCTACTAGGGCCACAAAAGCTTGGGACTCCATTACAACTGTTCTCCACACCAGGAAGAAATAACTGAGAGTGTGTGGTGTGTATTGAACGGTTGTCTTGAATTTAAAGAACCAGATTGGGTTGTAACATGAATAATGTTCTTTTTTCTTCTTTTGGAATGTTATTCCTAAATTTATCCAAAATAACAACAACAAAGATGGAACAAATTTGACGTTAACTTGGTCTATGCGGTATTATGATTAAACTGTGAAAGATTTTGGCCGAAATAGTGAGATAACTTTGTGCAAGGTGTCGGTGTAGCTGAAAATTGGATAGATGTTGGATGAATGAAAAGGGAAATGATTTTCTGGAAAGCATAACAATTTTTTGATAAAGTTCAAATAGAGTAATTTTTTATTTTGTTTATTTATGGAAGTTATAAAAGTAAAGTAATAAAATTTTAAGGTCTTTTTATAAAAAATAATTGTTTGTCAATTGTCAAACAAATTTTTTTCGAATTATCATCTTATGAAAATCACCTTTTCTGAATAAGTGTGTCACACCTGCTTTTTAATATAGAAAAAAGCTATTTGAGACTCATCTAAAAAATGCATTCATTTCACACTGTAATAATATAATAATACATACTATAAATTTTAAATTAAAAAATAATACAAATATAATTAAAATATTATTATTTTAAAGTGTTAAATGAGTGTTTTTTTTTCATCAGTCTATGTATCACCACTCTTTAATAAAAGATATTCAATTCAATAAGTTTGTATTAGAAATAATCGTAGGAAGAATTGATAGAATAATAATATATTTCCGGTCGATTGTAAAGTTTTAAAAAATAAGAAAAATAAAAATAGTTTTTTTATCAATTAAAATCATTTTTACTCATAAAAAGTGTTTAGGAACAACTTATTTCGACATATAAATTAATTCTTGAACAAACATTAACCTTTGTTTGTTTTTGACTGAATTTGATAGAGCGTGAATAAATATATATGGAAGATATAATGAAAATCGTTGTTTGTTTTAAGAAACGAAAAGATAAAATTAAAGAAATTAAAGAAAAAAGAGAAAATTTAAAAATAAATTGAAAAATATGATAAATAATTTTTTTAATTAAAGTGATATCTAAATTTTGTTTTAACAAAATCATAATTTTACTCTTGTCATTAAAATTAATATAAAATAAAATTTAATTACTTAAAATTAATTTAAAATAAAATCTAGTTAATTAAATTTTAAATAATAATAAATTATTATTATTATTACAAAATTATACAAGATAAATGTATTCACAATTCACATAAATTTTCGTATTTTATAAAGGACATGCAGCTGTAATTATCTGGAAACAAACACACCAATGCTTATATTCATGCATTGGCCTTTGTTTTGATTTATCCTTAGAAGTGGCTAAGCATTTACCAAACACCTGCCTACTTACTATTTTAATGCCGATATTTGTAATGTAACTTTCATTAATGGAATGACTTATTGATAGCCACGTGGGTGGGTCAGGAATAGTTAGGGATGGAATAGTATAAAACTTAAATATTTTGTTCTCTAGTTATATTTATAATACTGCTTTAATAATATATAATGCATTTAATAAAATTTATATTATTATATTGAATTTTTAATGATAATTCAGTAACAATAACTACTATATTTATCATATTTTATCATATTGTTTTATTTATATTTAAAAATAATCAAGTTTATTAGATAAAAAAAAACTAGAGAATATTAAAAATATTTGTGTTTACTAGGGTTATTTTTTTTCACTCCACTTTTTAGTGAAAATTAAAATTAGTTTTATCTTCAAAATTTTAGCTCAATTTAGTTACTTAATTTTTTAAATACGTGAATTTAGTTATTTCAATCCAATTTTGTTAAGTTTGTTTGAGTTGTTTATACCGTTTGACACATTTTGGTTTCAACGTTAGCTAAAAAACTATCACGAAATGCAATTGAAATATCAATTAAACTTAACAAAATTTGGTTAAAAAGACTAAATCCGCATATTGTTTAAAGTTTAGAGACTAAATTGAGCCAAAGTTTCGAAAATAAACTACTTCTAATCTGTATAAATAAATGACCAAAAACATAATTAACCCTTATTCTCATTTATCTTGTTTTTAACTTTTTTATTGATTTTATTTCACTAGATTCTTTTTAATTCTTATTTGTTTTTAGGCTTAAATATCTTTTTTGTCCTCATTTTCGTAATGTTTACTGCGGATGATCCTCATTTCTACCAAATGTTTAAAATGGTCCTCATTTTCGTAGTGTTTGTTGCGGATGATCCTCATTTTTACCTAATGTTTAAAATGGTCCTCATTTTCACAATTCGTGTTTAATTTAGTCATTTTATGTGACATCGTTTAAATCAGTAACGGAACATTGTACAAGTGATACTGTTTTGTATTACATTGTACTGGGGTCTGGGGTGTATTACGTGTATTGTACAGGTGTAGTAATTACATATTTGGGAATAAATAGGTGAGTTAGGGTTTTGAAAATGAATTGTTGGGCAGTTGGTCAGTTGCTGCAATTTTCTTCCTCCATTCCCAATTTGTGTTGTTGCAATTTTGTTCTTCCTGCAATCCCATGTCACGGTCCAATCTTCTTCTTTTACCTCTAGTTGTAATCGTTAGAGGTAACAGTGTTGTAGCAATTCGTACAATGTTGGTGGTTTAATGATAAATAGGGATGGCAACGGGGCGGGGCGGGGACGGGTTTCGCTATCCCATACCCATCCCCGCATAAAAAATTCATCCCCATCCCCATACCCAAACCCAACGGGTATC
>Ga0214545_1007646_pt1 | contig 17887 bp, 13 predicted proteins | sample CNSS4metaG_FD_160064 | JGI IMG/M metagenome (GOLD analysis project Ga0214545, IMG submission 160064) | Root nodule microbial communities from cowpea collected in UCLA plant growth center, Los Angeles, California, USA - CNSS4 | ecosystem: Host-associated > Plants > Roots > Nodule | place: USA...
GATTTTCATTCGAATTTTCCAGAAGGGATAGTTTTCCCCAGCAAACAGAGGGGGCCTGTTAATGGATGCCCCTTCAGCAAAGGTTTGAGATGTATTAGACATAACAGGATCTTTCTAATCGATTAGCATGCGATTAACCAGCTCTGGTGCCAATTGTTAAAAACAGATCTGTCTAATCACCTTAACCACAAGGGGATCTGAATTGATTAATGTGCTTTTACTGGTTTAAGATGAATCTTGGAAAGATCTTTAGGTTTTAAGGCTCAATTAATCAATTACACAGTTTTGGGTTAATGGACTGTTTAAATCAATCAAGAAGGATTAAAAGAGAGAAGAAGGAATCAAGACACACAATTTATACTGGTTCGATTCAAGGCGAATCTACATCCAGTCTTCTCCTAAGTAATACACTTAGGAGGATTCCACTAAACAGAAAGGTTCCAAGAATTACAAGCATACCTATGTAATTCTAACCCCCAAAACCCAAGAACTTGATTCAACAATCAAGAACTCCCCCTAGGAGCAATGCATCCACACAATTGCACCTAGGTCCACACTTCAAACACTGAAGCTACTGTAATCTGAGATATAGAAAACAAAACAAGAAACGAAAACACCTAAGCTGTGCAGATTTTACTTGATGCTCCTTGAATCAAGCAAGATCCATCATGGTAGAATCAACCATCAATTCTTCTTGGATCTGTACTTGAGTTATCTTTGCAGAATCTTCTAAAACTTTGTGTCTCTCAGATGCCTCTGTCTTAGATGAAGACTGCGTGATCTTTCTTATTTTTTTCAGACCCAAAATAGATTCCAAAACAGCTTTTATACTAAGGTTTTTGCTATCACTAATTCAATTAGCAATTTACCTAATCGATTATCGTGAGTATATTTTCACTTACTTTGTACCATACTCACAGCTAATCCATTAGTTAAAAAATTAATCATATGCAGAATTACACAGCAGGCCTGAAATACATTTGATAAAGATAAACTAATTTCCTAATGCATATCCTAACTGGACCAAGCTATGTTTTATCCTAGATCAGTAGACATCATCAAAAATGTTCTTCATTTATGGATGAAAGGCTCCCCCTTCCAACATGTGTATGATGGAATATCATGCTATTTGTTGTTACTGAATCATTGGAAAATAAATTGGAACTTGACATGGATAGAACACCCAAGAGTTATGGTTTTAGGGATAGACATAATCTCTTGGTCATTCTAGAAATATGATCTTAATACAAATTGTATGTTAACATGGCTAAGGAATGGATGTTTTATATGGTTTAGTACTTGCTTCTAAGGATTAGAGTAGGTATGCTTTTTATATGAATGTTAACAAGTTAGATGTATATATATTGTGTGTTGTTACATTATCTTGATTCATGAAATCCAATCCTAATGAGACTTTTACCGAATCACATCTTTACTTTTATAACTTCTACTACTTTTCTTTTAGATTGATTCAAAAATGCTTTTCACAATTGCTAAAATCAATAAATAATCACAAGTCGACAAACATACACAAATTCCTTGGAAAAAATGACACTTGGACTTCCATTTTACTACTTGTAAAAAATTGGTACACTTGCCAAAAAGTTAACAAGTTTATGGCACTGTTGTTGGGAATTTGTTTGTTGGTTTTAGTCTTTTGTGTGTTATTTACCATTTTAGGCTTTCAGTCATCTATAAATTCAATTTGCTTTTTATTTTTGTATATTCAATGTGGTTAAATATCTCTTGAATCTAAGTTGCCTTGTGTAGTGATTCTTGTTCTGCATGAGAAGCAGAACAAAAGCTGAAAATCTTCTATTTGATCCTGAGATTGAATGAACTACTCAAAGGAATAATAGTAGAAGAAGGAAGAACCAAAAATCTAGAGAAGTTAGGGAGGTAGCTTATAATTCTTCTGAACAAGAAATGGCTGGTAATGAATGCTGCAACCATGGAAATGAAGCCGTCTTTGATTGATTTGGTCCAATGTAACCAGTTTCATGGACTGTCATATAAGAATCCATACACTTACCAGGCTATATTTTTGGAAATCTGTAACATTGTCAAGATCCATCAAGTGCCAGATGAGGCTATCAGACTCAGTGTTTTCCCTTTTTCTTTGGCTAGCAATGCCAAAGTTTGGTTAAAATCATTTACTAAGAATAATTTAACTAATTGGGCAGATGCTGTTACTAAATTCTTGCACAAATATTTCCCTCAGCCAAAGATCCATAAAGGGAAACAAAAATTCTTCTTTTTAGCAAGAAGTTGATGAGTCATTAGGTCGTGCTTGGGAGAGATTGAATAGATTGCTCAAAAAAACCTACTCATGGTTTTGATGAGCCTAATTCACTAACTATCTTCTTAGGAGGATTGAGATCTCATACAAAATTGATGTTAGAGGCTTCGACTTGGGAGTCTATCAAGTGGAAGACACCTCGTGAGGCCTATGAGTTGATTGATAATATGGCATCTAGTGACAATGAAGTAAATGAGAGAGCTCAACCTCCAAAGAAAGGTGGTGTTTTAGAACTGCAATGCCAAGATACTCTGTTGGCACAAAAAGAAATCATGACTCAACAACTTGAAAATCTCATGAAGAAACTTTCTCAATTATCGAAAGAAATTCAAAATGTTCCTATGCTCAACATCACCAATTTGTGCAAGGGTGTGAGTTGTGTGGTGGTGATCAACCAAACAGACAATGTGCCATACAAGCCAACTTTAAGGAGGAGGTTACTTATACGGGTCACCAAGGCTGTCAGGGTAATTACAACCAAGGTTGGAAACCTCATCCTAGCATGAGAAAACCTAGTTTTTCAACAGACCACCATAGCAACCCTTTTTGTATGATAGGACTTCTCAACTTAAGGAAACCCTCAATCAGTTTATGCAAATGTCCATATCTAACCATAAGAGCACAAAGGCTTCTCTTCGTAACCTGGAGGTGCAAGTTGGCCAATTGGCCAAGAAGTTGGAAGATAGACCTGGGAAAAATTTTGGGGCTAACACTGAAACCAATCCCAAGGAGTAATGTAAGGCCATAACTATAAGAGAGTGTTAGCCGGGCAACCTGAGAAGAAAGAACTAGAGAAGGATAATATTATTGGTGAGCATAATGTTATTGATAAGGATGGAGAGAAGGAAAAGTAAAAGGAGGACGATGAAGTCACAAGAAAAGGAAAAGAGGTTGTAAAGCCTCCTCCTTATCCTAAGACTTATTTTTGAAAAGAGAAAGAGAAACAATTCTCAAGGTTTATGAATATCTTTAAGAAATTGGAGATTAGCATTCCTTTCTTTGAGGCTATTTAACAAATGCCTTCATATGCAAAATTTATGAAGAGTTGCTCATAAAGAAAAGGAAATACATTAAAGAGGAAATAATAGAAGTCCAAGGTAATTGTAGTGCAATCATCCAAAAACTTCTACCACCTAAATTTAAAGATCTAGGTAGTTTCACCATTCTATGCACCATTGGCAAATTACATATTGGAAAGGCATTGATTGACTTGGGAGCAAGTATCAATCTGATGCCTCTTTCCATGTTAAGGAAAATTGGTGATTTAGAGGTTAAACCCACACGAATGACATTTCAATTAGTAGATCGGTCTACCAAGTGTCCAGATGGTGTCATAGAGGATGTCTTAGTTAAAGTAGACAAATTCACTTTCTCGGTGAATTTTGTCATTTTAGACATGGAGGAGGACACTAAGGTTTCTCTTGTCCTGGGTAGACTATTTATGAAGACTGTTACAGTAATCATTGATGTGGATGATGGCCATCTCAAGGTGTGTGTGTGCAAGATGAAATTGTGACTTTTAATGTCAAAGAAGCCATGCAACATCCTAGAGATAATAACAATTGTTTTTGGGTGGAAATTTTGGATGAAACAGTGGACACTGTGAAGAGCCAAATGTTTGTGAAGTCTTCTCTTGAGAGACTATTGTAGATGCTTGTGATAACTTTACTTTAGATGAAGAATCTGAAGTTAAGGAGATTATACATCATTTGGACAAGTTGAAAGAAGTTACCTCAACTAAGGATGAAATAGAGAACTGGAAAAAGGAAAGTTATATGAACAAAGAAAAGTGGAATTGAAATTGTTGCCTGATCATATCAAGTATGTGTTCTTAGAGGATGATTTAAAATGGCCAATCCTAATCAGTAGTTATCTATCAAAATTTGTAGAAGAAATAGCTTGTAAAGGTTTTTACAGCAAATCAAGGAGCTATAGGTTGGAAAATTTCTGATTTGAAAGGCATAAGCCCAACCTATTGCATTGATAGCCCATAGCACAACCATAGAGGAGATTAAATCCAATTATGAAAGAAATGGTGAGAAAGGATGTGCTGAAATTGTTGGAGGCAAGGATGATATATCCTATCTCTGACAATACTTGGGTAAGTCCTATGCACGTGATGCCAAAGAAGGGAGGCATGACTATTGTTTAGAATGAGAAGAATGTGTTGATACCGACTAGGACAGTCATTAGATGGCAGATATGTATTGATTATAGGAAACTTAATCAAGCCATTCTGAAGGATCACATTCCTTTTCCCTTTATGGATCAAATGTTGGAACGGTTAGCAAGGCAAGCCTACTATTATTTCCTGGATGGTTATTTAGGTTACAATCAAATAGTGGTGAATCCTGAGGATCAGGAGAAGACGACTTTTACTTGCCCTTTCGATGTGTTTGCATATCGAAAGATGCCTTTTGGTCTTTGTAATGCCCCTGTTACCCTCCAACGATGAATGCTAACAATTTTTTGTTGATTTGGTAGAGAAGTGTATTTAGGTGTTCATGGACGACTTCTCGGATTTTGGAATATCCTTTTATCTATGTTTGATGAACCTAGATGTAGTCTTAAAAAGATGTATAGACACAAACTGATGTGTTATTACAAAGGAAGTTGTAGGTATCCTATGGCATTGTCACAATTCGCCATATCGTGGACACTTTAATGGAGAAAGGACAGTTGCCAAGGTGCTCCAATCTAGTTTTTACTAGCCTAATTTGTTCAAAGATGTTCATGCTTATGCTAAGAGTTGTGATAAGTGCTAGAGGGTTGGAAGAATTTCAAAAAGAAATAAGATGTCACTACAAGCCATTTTTGAGGTTGAGGTGTTTGATTGTTGGGGAATTGACTTTGTTGGTCCCTTACCTTCTTCATACAGTAATGAGTACATTTTGGTTACAGTGGATTATGTCAGCAAATGGGTGAAGGAACCTACTTGTCAGAAAAATGATACCAAGACAATCATTAAGTTCTTGAAATGTATGATTTTCTCACGATTTAGAGTTCCTAGGGTCCTCATCAATGATGTAGGGTCCCACTTTTGTAATGGTCAGTTAACCAAGGTCTTGAAACATTATGAGGTGAGGCACAAAATAACCTCTCCTTATCATCCTCAAACCAATGGCTAAGTTGAATTGTCAAATTGGAAGATAAAGAAGATTCTTGAGAAGACTATGACATCATCTAGGAAAGATTGGCCTGTGAAACTAGATGATGCTTTGTGGGCTTATAGGATTTCCATGAAGACTCCAATGGGGTTATCCCCATTCCAGTTAGTCTATGGCAAATCATGTCATCTGCTAGTGGAAATGGAACATAAGGCCTATTGAGCCTTCAAATTTCTGAACCTTGATTCCTTGTTGTCTGCTAAGAAGAGGAAACTACAGTTGCAAGAACTTGAAGAGATGAGATTGACTACTTAATAAAGTTCAAAGAGATATAAGGAGAAAGTCAACCTTTATCATGATAAAAAGCTTTTGAAAAAGGATTTTCAACCTGGCCAACAAGTTTTGCTTTTCAATTCAAGATTCAAACTATTTCCTGGCAAGTTAAAATCCAAGTGGTTTGGACCTTTCACTATCAAGGCTGTTAAGCCTTATGGTGCTGTTGAGTTGATGGATCCTTCATCTGAAGATCTACTTAGAAGTTGGGTGGTGAATGCTCAAGGATTGAAACATTATTTGGGGGATAAGGTTGAATGCCTCACCACTATCTTTAATAAACTGTTACTAGTCAAGCTAGTGACTTTAAAGAAGCGCTAACTAGGATGCAACCCAATGTTTATTTCTATTTCTTAGTTTTTGTTTCATTGTTGCTATTTCGATCTTGTCGCCCAGTGATTGGCCACAAAGGTTATGATGAGTTATGTCTTCCTAGCCACAATTTTGTGTTGAGTGTCAATGGTATGCCAATTCGGTTATTTAGGAAACATTCACGTAATTGGCCTAAGTGTGGATTGCCTTTTCTTACACTAACCTCCGACCTAACAAGCACACTTCTTATTTGAATATGGAGATGGCTTATCTCATTTATGGGATAGTCACTGAGTTGGACATGGATGCTGGAGCACATATCACGTTTGACATAACCTATACTATTAATGCTCCCAATTTATAATTGGGCTTTCCTACCATAATCACGACACTTTGCAGGGACAAGGGTCTTGTTTTTGACACTCCTGTGTTGCTCTCTCTTTCTCCTCCCCTGGATAAGAAGTTCGTCTAAAAACATTGCACCAATAAGGCAGTTGATTCCCCTGGTCATACAGTTGTACGCTAGCCTTGTCGTTCCCATACTTTTTTTTGCTAATTTTGAGGCGACTTTCTACGCTTCCATGGCCAAGATGTTTTCTAGACGAGATGATATGTGGTCTTCTTGTTACATCCATAAATTATACTATCAATAAATAATGTATTACTTTATTTATAAGCATTTTAATATATATATATAATATATATATATATATATATATATATATATTATAAATATATATATATATATATATATATATATATATATATATAATATTATTAAAAATAATAATGTATCTATTATAATAAGTTATAAACATATGAATTTAAAGATTATAAATATCCAAAATATCAAATAATTGAATATTTTATAAAAAATATATTACATATTTTAGAATTTATATATGTTAATGAGAAAAAAATATTTTTATTATAATAATAGAAGAAACGTAAATAAAACAAATGTGTGGTGAAAGATTGAGTTATAAACAAGGTTACAATTTCAAAGGTTATCTATAAGTGAAAGAAAAAAAAAAAAAATATAAAATATATATATATATATATATATATATATATATATATATATATATATATATATATATATAAACGCACGTAATAAAAGCATGTAAACATTGAAGGAATAGAAATAAATGCTCCTCCATCTGAAAATAAAATATTAGGAACGAATGTTTAGTTAGCAATGTAATTGGCCTAGTGTTAAAAGAATTTGGTTAAAATAAAACTAACACTAATCATTACTTGAGTAGTATAAATAGGTGAAGGGTTATGGAATGCAGGGGGAGGTAAAAACCAAAAACAAAGAGAGTTTAGTACTTTGAAATTATTCATCAAGTTAATCTAGTACAAGAGATAGGTGGTGTGAGTGCAGCGAAGAAAATAGAAAATATATCATCATAGTCTCAATATAATCTTGGTATATCTTCCACAATAAATGAGATAAGGGGAGGAGACATTATCATTTTACCTTTTTACTTTTATTATTATTTTTTATCTCTTCATAATTATTTTTATTTTTATATTTAGTTTAAGTGAGGTGCCCCTAATCTCATTCTAACTTATACTTAGTTCTCGTCCTTATTTATTTATTTATATTCATCTCTAGTTATGCATTGGTCCTATTTATTCAATTTATATTTACCCTCTTTTATTTATTTATATTGATCTCTAGTCACGTATTGGTCCTCTTTATTTATTTTTAGTTATGCACTAATCCTACTTATTTATTTATATAATTATATGATTTAACATCAAAATAAGACTTATGATAAATAAATATTTGATTTTTGTAGTTGAAGGTATAACCTTGGAAATTTAAATGAGTAGTTAGTACTCAAGATGAAATGTTCTTCAGTTACTATGTTGGTCATGGTGAGATGTTTACTTTTATGAATTTGAAAAGAGTTTTCATTTTATTTTAGGTTAAATTACTCTTTTGGTCCTTTTATTTGTCAAGTAAGATTAGTTTGGTCCTCAAGTTTATTTTGCTCAATTTGGTCATCATTTTCTTAAAAATGATTCAATTTAATCCTTGTAAGGCCCGTTAATATTATTCCTTATCTTCCTGCCCTAAACTAAAGGGCTGCCCTTGTAAGTGGGCCTAAGGGCTGTCCCAGTAGATAAAACCCTTCTTAGTTGCCCTAAGTCACATTTTCCTTTCATTTCAGAGAACCTAAACTGCAACCGTCAACCCCCTCCGCTAGGGTTTTTCTTCCACTATCACGTTGAGCTAAGAGAACTTGTGCTCCATGTAAGTATCTCTTCTAGCCGTACTAGTTTCCTTCTTTACCATCTTTTCATGATTTCGGTTAAAAGCCTCTGTTAACGTCATTTGTCTGGTTCTGTCCCATCCCTATTTCAGCCCATAGTTCATCCTTAGAGCTGTTGCACTCGTGGTCGTGCCATCGGGGTCTTAGCTAAACTTTTCCAGGTACGGGGAAGTTAGAGTTTTCAAGTCTTGAACGATTTTCTGGCTGGTTTTGATGTTTGTTGGGTATTGCATGAACTGTATGTTTGTGATGAATGTGCCAACGATCTTGGACTGTTGCTTAGGTGTGGATATGTGACTGTTGCAGGAAAGGCAGTGCTGAGATCTGTCAATCTCGCCCAGGCTAGAGTAACTCGCCCAGGCGGAGGACTCTGGTTTTGAGCGAGGCCAGTCTCGCTCAGCCGAGAGCCACTCACCTAAGCGAGGAGGAGTGAAGGCTTGGAACGTTGTTGTGGTCTAGCCCAGGCGAGGGACGCCACTGTTGGACGAGAGGTTGTCTCGCCCAGGCGAGCCAGGACTTGCCTAAGCGAGCCTGCGAGGGAATCCCAGCATTTGTCGCGATCTCGCCTAAGCAAGGGTCTATCGCCTAAGCGAGAATACCCCTCTCGCTTGAGCGAGGGCTCTTGGCTTGAGCGAGATACGCTGCAGGTTGGATGACTCTCTTAAATTGGTAATTTGATTGTTGGTTATGATGTGTTTTGTATGAGGTATGAAGTTTGTGAATTGAAAGGCATGGTATGATCTGTGTTATAAATTGTATAAATGTGATTGAGGGATCTTGGCATGTGAAATGGATAAGTGGGTTGTAATTGAAGAGGCATGATATTGATATGAGACGAGCCCTAGACTCATGGGGTAGTAATGACCAGTGGTATGGATTTAACATGTGATACTAATGAGGATTCATTTTTAGGGGTTGGTACGAAATTGTAATCATGATTAATGTTCTCTCATTGTGATGTATGATTTTCAGTCCGTGTTAGTGTGTAATTCCTTGGAGTCTCTAGGTGAGACTTCCGGGGTCGCGCTTCAGTTGCCGGGACGTAATTCCATGACCCCTTTTAGTGGGTGTTCATGGTGGTGCCCCATCTGTATAGTCTAGTAAGGATTCAAGGTAAGGTTGCATCCTGACACTCTAAGGAGTCAGTTAGTCTCATTTAGAGCAGACTGTCTCCTGTGGTGAGGGAAATGGATTCATTGTAACACTTGTAACATATAGCTCGGGGGTGAGCAGCTCGGGGGTGAGCAGAGGTATCCACCACAAGTGCAAGCATCCGCTGAATCCGACCAGACTATACGTATCCGGATGAGTGGAGTTAGTGTCTAGTGTATTGTTTGTGAAGTCAGAACATGTTTGGGCGATATATATCAAATGTTGGATTGTGCATTGATGTGTGGCTACTTGATGAACTGTTTTACTCTAGCTTACCTTGTTTATTGTCTGGTTATCTTGTATGTGGTTCTTCTTCTTGCGATGATCATCGATTAAATTGATGGGAGCAGATGGGCGAGGTCCTCGTGGTCAACAAGGGAATGGTGACTCTGCTGCTTAGCCATTTGGGCTGGATTTTGTTATGTTATAAGCTTTCTTTGGGGGCTATGATCCATGTATTTTGGATACCCGCTAAACTTCTATTTCTGTTTGGCTTTTCGTGTCTGCTTAGTTAACGTCTTGGTATGCCTCGTTTCATTGTGAGGCGTTTTGTGGAAAACATGTAAGACTGCGCTGCTATGCTATTATGACGTGACATTTCCTTTAATTTCTGCTATTAATTAAATGGGGTGTTACAATCCTTACCATTAGTTTGACCAGATGGTGTTAAAGTCAACGCCACATGTCAATTTAAGGTTTTTTTTTGAATTTTTAATTTTTTTTGAATTTTTTTGAATTTTTTTAAATTTAAATTTTATTTTATTTTTTACATGTATCTCTTCACAGTTGTGCCACGTGTCAAAATGATTCAATTTGGTCCCTATATTTGTTTTTAGTTTTAATTTAGTTCCATTTTTTGTAAAATTGAAGCAATATTGTCACTCCTTAAATTGACACTCAATTCACTTTTTTATAAATCTTATGGTGATATTCTTATTAAAATTAACGTTTTATTAAATATTTCTAGAAACATTTTAAATTAACTTTAAATTATATATAAAACATCAAACTTTGGTTTTGTTTTAAACTTGAAATTTAGTTCCTAAACTTGTAAGTTTGTATAATATACACTTGATGTCTTTATATATGATGACAAAATTGTTAATTGTGGAAATTAAGTTTGGTGTTTAACTTTGTTTAATAAGAAAACTAAAAAAAAAAATCTTGTTTAAAAATATTTCTACAAATATTTAATAAAAATGTCAATTTTAGTAAGAATATCATCATAAGATTTATACAAAAACTAAATTGAGTGTCCTTTTAAATAGGGACAATATTGCTTCATTTTTACAAAAATTAGGACTACATTGAAACTAAAAACAAAATATAGGGACCAAATTGAATTATTTTGACACGTGGCACAACTATGGAGTGAGATGTGTAAGAAATAAAAAAATTCTAAAAAATTCTAAAGATTCAAAAAAACCAAAAATTGACATGTGGCGTTGACTTTAACACCATTTGGTCAAAATTAATGGCAAGGACCAAAGTAAATCATTTTTAGAAAATGAGGACCAAATTGAGACAAAAAAAAAACTTGAGAACCAAACTAATATTACTTGACAAATAGAAGGACCAAAAGAGTAATTTAACATTTATTTTATTTCATTTAGGTATGTTATATTTTCATGTGATAGTTGTCTCACTTCCCTATTTTATGGTTGTGTATAAAAAAATATATTGTAATCTCATCATAGATGGCTGCCCCTAACATGCCCGACCCATTCCTTTTTTATATAATAGCGGTATTTCTGGGAAACACATGACAAACTAATGCAGTAAACAATTCGGTAACGTTCCAAGGAACTGGAAATTCTACTATCACCTCTTAAATGCTCCAAATGCACCGGTTATTCTTGAAGAAAAAAGTGGAGTTACTTTCTATTTACCTCTAATAGTCTAAGTGAACCCTAGCCATAACCTTTTTCCTTCACAAGCTTGAAGATCAGTATATGAGGGAAAAACTGTAAATAAATAATACTTATTCCTCTTCTAGTGTAGAAAATATAATATGTATTAAATGATGTAAATTTAAAATGATGCATACAATACTGTAAAATATATAAATATATGTATATGTGAATATTTTAATTATGTTATATGTTATTGTAAAATTATGTTTTAATTTTTTTAGTATAATATAGAAAATTAGAAGGAAGAATATTTTATTTCTCGTACTAAATAATTAGGTTATTGACCTATATGTACACAAGCTTGTTGGTTATTATAAAAATAATAATCAGCTACTGTTATGAAAATAATAATCAACTATTGTTATGAAAATATTAATCAATATTGTTATGGAAATATTAGTCAACTAATTCTAGGGAGACAAAGCCCAATAATTATGGGATTTATTTTAGAAACACAATCTTAGCATTAACAACAAATAATTAGCTATGATAAAGAATAAAGTTTAAACTTTCTTAAAATACCTTAAGTAAAAATTTTGACACTCTCCCACAAGTTGGTGAATAAAACATTTTCCATTCCCAACTTGAATATAATTATTTCAAAGTTGATGCAGTTTAGATCCTTTGTGAGAATATTTGCAAGTTGATTTTGGGTAGATACATATGGAGTGCAAATCAAGTTGTTGTCTAGATTTTCTTTGATGAAAGTGTCAATCCACTTCAATGTGTTTGGTTCTATCATGATGCACCAGATTGTGGGCATCACTAAATTCATATTCATTGTTATAGAATATAGGTTTATCCTACCATATCTTTAAGTCTTCCAATATAAGCTATAGCCTAAAAGTTCACATATTTCTTGGGCCATTGCTTGAAATTATGCTTCAACACTTGATCTAGCCACCACATTCTATTTTTTTTTTCTTCCAAGTCACCAAATTTTCACCTAGGGAGGTGCAATATCCAGTAGTTAATTTCCTATCCATAATTAACCTATCATAATCTACATCCTTATATGCTTCAATGGTTACACTCTTGTTTCGTCTAAACAAAATCCCTCTTCATGGGTCTCTTTTAGATATTGAATAGTTCTAAGGGCAACTTGTAAATGTGCTTCTTTTGGTTGGTGCGTAAACTGACTGACTAGACTAACAACAAATGCAATGTTTGGCTTAGTACGGGCCAAGTAAATAAGCCTGACTACAAGTCTGTGATACATTTCCTTATCCATACAAAGATTTCCAAAGTTTACAAACTTTATTCTTTTGACCAAGTATAACACACCCTCCAGGTTTAGTCATATAAATTTTCTCCTCTCATCCACTATTCAGAAAAGAAGTCTTAACATCCATTTGATGTATCACCAGCTTATGGATAACTTCTAGACCTAACAATACTCGAATAGATGAAATCTTACTCACAAGACCAAAAGTATCAAAAGTAATCTATGTTGAGTTTTTGAGTAAAGCCCTTTGATACTAATCTTGCTTTATATTTTTTTATGGATTCATCAAGATGATACTTTTTCTTAAAGATCCACTTGCAACCAATGTGTTTTGCTCTTTTTGGAAAGTCTACTAAGATCAGAGTATTATTTTTCTTAATAGATTCAATTTCAGTCCTTATGGCCTTATCCCAATATGTAGCATCAAGAGCACTAATAACTTCTTAAAAACTGGTTGAATCATTTTCAACTAGATAAGTATAAAATTCATCTCCAAAGGAAGTTTCCTTCCTCTGTCTTTTACTTCTCAAATCTTCACATATGACATCGTAGTATCTATAGGTTGTTCAGGTGTCTCACTAACCTTTAAAGGAAAAATATGTTCAAATAACTCAACATTTTTTGTCTCCACTATAGTATTATGCTCAATTACATCACTTTTAAAAACAAGAAACCTATAGGCAACACTATGATCCGCATAACCTAAGAACATACATTCAAAAGTTTTAGAGCCTACTTTCTTTTTCTTAAGATCAACTAACATTTCCTTAGCCAGGCACCCCCACACTGTAACATTCCGGCCGAATATTACTAAATTAAAATAAAATAAGATATCATTAAATAGTCGTATTTAATTATTCATCTTACTCAAAAACGCGAGAAAAATTTTCATCTTTATTAATCGCACCAAATGAAAACAAATTCCAAAACTAATATTCAATTAAAAGAGTACAACTCCAAGTTCGTATTCCACTGAAACTAATGAGATAAATACAAGTCTTTAAAAAAATATCCCCATGTAAGTCCTCTCTCCAGCTCTACTCTTCAACAGCTTCACCTGCAACATCCTCTACTCCCGTGTAACAAGTTACACGATCATCACCTAACACAAACATATAGGGTGAGCTCATGTAACAATACAAATGTATAATTTAATAGATAGAAGTTCACCCCAAATTACTTTATTTCAGCCAATGCTTAACCAAGAAACCTTACTGCCCTAAGGTTTCCAACCCACAATTTCTTGACCATGGACCCAAGATATATATGCTTCCACGAACCTGTCTGCTCGTGGTCCTGCCTCTACGAACCTCCCCGCTCGTAGTCCAACTCTACAGACTTCCCTACCCGTAGTCCAACACACGTGATCCAACAACTACAAACCTCCCTGCTCACATCAGCCCTAAAGTGTGAGAACGGAACATACGAACCTCCCCACTCATACCCTCACATGAGAGCATCATAATATGAACCTCCCCACTCATATTATCACGTGTTCACCACCAGCCATGAACCTACCCGCTCATTTTATAGAATAACAAGTTTTCTTTGTTATTTTAGATTCCACGCATATATCACATTTAATACTTTGTTTATCATGCATATTAATTAATTCTAGTCGTTGCAATTTCATGACATATGAGGAATTCACATGTCCTAATCTAGCATGCCATACAACATACCAATCCAATCAACAATATAAGCAGAAGAACGAGATTCATTAATAACTTCATAAATGTTAAGTACAGAAAGACCATGATCATACCCCACAAACATAATATTTTTTTGCCATAACAATCTTATCAGATTCAAAAAGACCAAGGATCTCAAAACTAGCAAGAAATTCTAAAAATTTTATAACCCAAGATCTAAGAAAAGAGAGGAAAATAAAGAGAAGATGAGAAAGAGAGGAGATTGAGTTGAGTGTAAGGAAGCATTGGGCACCTCTTTATAGGTGTAAAGGGTTTATGATGAGTTAGATACCCCTGACTTGCGGAGAAAAACTTCTCCAACAAACCCAATGTTCACAACCACCGTGGCTTGTAGAAGAGAAAACCTGCAATGTTTAATTGAAGAATCGATTGTACCGTTGCATAAAAGGAGCAAAACATTTATGTAGTTGTTTTATACTCCATTGAATATAATGCTATATTCTTTTGCAATATTGTTGATTATCACAACATTTTGTACCTTGCTAAAGAAACAAATCCTTGTTTTTCAACCACACATCGTCTTGCCAAATCCAATTCTCTCATTACATGTTCCTAAAAAAAATCTGATTTGTGTGAACTCTTTCCCAACTAACGAAGAGATCTTGACAGAATTGACCCTTATGAAATTGAGTCCAATTTTGTAAAAAATAATACAGCTTGTTTTTCAAGAAGAGATATGAAACGTGCTTAATATTGTAAATTTTTTATTATTTTATTTTAAATCATGTATTTTTTTATTAAATCATTTTACATATAGTTATTACCGTTATTATTATAATAAATGAAAGAAAAATAATTAGGTTTTGTTTTTGTTAACTTTCTAATTATTCCGCTTGAAGCGTACTGCAAAAGATATTAGACATTCATGTTTGCAAGTGTTTGCAAGGGAGTTCCACAGTGGCACCTGATTTCTGCAAATTAAATTAAAAATCAATAAAAATATTAATAATATAACTTTGCCATACTTTCTAATCATCTGAATACAAAAGTTTAGTATAACTGAACATTGTAATACTTAAGACTATGATTGAATGAAGAAATGAAAGAATGTTCGTTCGTGTAGCCTAAAAACTAAACCGGGTGAAAAGTGAAAGCTTTGTGTGGTGGTTTTAGACGATGGTTGAACAAGCAGAGGTTTTAGGGTCAACGAGAGCAGGCAAGAGATATTTCCTTCCGTTGACACCATTGGCGTTGTAGCTGGCACCGGTGGTGGGGTCCACCAAGAGGTTCCCTGCATAGCCAGGGTAGGCGCCCTTACCGTAAACGCCGGTGCAGGCAGAGGCGGCTTCCAGCGGAGCCTCTTTGGGTCCCTGAAAGTAGCCGTTCCCGAAAGGGTTGGTCACGGTTCCAGCCAAGAGGCTAGCCACGTTGATGACCATGCCGTCGACGCCAACATCGTTGTTGGGCGCAACCAGAGCTGGGTTCTGGGGACCGTATATGGGTTGGTGGAATGGCCACGCGCATTGCCCCGGGCACTGGGTTTCAGAGTTACCCACCCAGATGTAAGCGAACTTGTACCTCTTTCCGTTGACGCGCGCCCCCACGGAGGACCCGTGAGTCCCGCACCTACTGGAGCAGAACCCTTCGACTGCAACGTCAGCGGAGGTGAGAACCACGTTGATGGCGTTTCTCTGTGGACCCTTGGATGCCAGTTTCACGATTTGATCGGTGGTGAGTGATTTGCCGAAGGAGTAGTTTTCGTCGAGGATTTGGGAACCCAGAGAGAGGGCGAGTTTGGGAGATGGGGTTTTGTAGTATTTTTCGGTGGCTTTCCACCACGTGGCAACGGATGGTTGGGCCGTGAGGGGTTTGGGTGAGGAGAGAGAGGTGATGAAGTCAGTGACGATGGCTTTCTGGGAAGGTTTGAAGTTGCCGTACCAAATGAGGTTGACGGAGATTTTACCTGTGAGGAGAGGTCCTCTGTGGTATTGGAACTTAAGTTGGGGCTCTGACTCGGTGAGTTTTCTCGCTGAACTGAAACGAAGAATTGAAACAGACAGAAAAAAACATAGGAGAAAGTTTAAGGATGTAAGAGAGGCCATTTGTATTCTGTAGAGAGAGGAAATAAATTGATAGAAGAGTGAGAAATGAAATGAATTGATGGAAAGAGGGTGGTAGTAGAGATATTTATTTAGTGTGGGTGGTGATCGTATGAAGGAGACGTGATTGAAGGGAGAAAGGCGTAATGGTGAGGCAAAGTGTTATGAGAGATGGTGAGAGGAGTGGAATTAAGTGGTGAAGGTGGCAGCTTGAAAACGCGTTTGTGTTGTGGTATAATAATTAAGCGAAATGTGTGGGACAAGGTTTTTGTATGGTCGGAAAGTTAGTTAAGCGGAGACAGGGCATGGATAGCTAAATGGAGCGTAAGCAACTATGATAAACAGCTGTCCAACGTGTCCATTTGTAATTAGTGAAAGGCAAGATTCGTTTTTCTTTTAACAGAGAAAGTGTGATGAGTTGACTCTCAATGGATTGTCCTCTTGCTTAAGTATGCTAGAAATTTATCCATCCGAGTCTGACCTGTAAAGAAGTGTCACAAAGATAAAAATGACTTCTAATTAACCCGTTATAGATTGGAATTGTTTCTTATTCAGACTAAGCATTCAAATGAAATTATAGTCCTTAAAGACAAGTGACTTCCTTACAATTATATTAGACAATAAAATAGCCACCCTAACGTTTATGAATAGGAGGTTCATTTAAAGAAGTCAACTTATTTTTTAATGTCTTTGTAATGTTTCGACAGGTCTTCCGGCGCTCCATTGTTTTTTTTCCTGCATCCAAACTTTTATTACCGTCCCATTTTACCTTTACAAAACATATATTAAATAAATAAATTATTATTATATGTGTGGTAGGGGATGAATGAATTTCGAAACACATGAATTTCAGTTTAGGATTCCATCTAATTATTAAATTTGATTAACGAACAGAAAAATTGAAGAAAAAACAAATAGATACAAAATCAGATTTTGAAATCCTGTAAACAAAAAAAAAATGGCACTTAACCGAATTTCAAAATTCGGTGAAAAAAAAAAATTGACACTTAGGGCCTGTTCGTTTGCGTGTATTATCTTGTACAGAATGATTCGTGAAGATGGATTTTAAAAAAATTTATGTTCTCATGATACGATTTGAAAAGAAAAGCACGGATGGATTTGTGAGATTGTTATGAAAATTCACCACTTCATTTTGCAAGGATTTAAGAAGATAACACATTATTTTACATTTATACCCTCTTTAAATTTTATATAAATATATGTTTATTTTAATTATTAATTATAATATATTATTATTATTTTATTAATTATTATATATATATAATAAATTAAAATAATATAATATATATATATATATATAATTAATAATTAATAATCATTAATAATTAAAATATTATTTAAAATATAATAATTGATATATTTATATATAATAAATAATAATATATATAAATATATTTAATTTTTTTATTTTAAGATTTCATATTATTTAAATATTTTATTTAATTTGTATTAATTAATTATAATTATTTTTATAATATTAAATTACAAA